>Ga0315316_10000255_pt1 | contig 33502 bp, 26 predicted proteins | sample M160m3416metaG_FD_203702 | JGI IMG/M metagenome (GOLD analysis project Ga0315316, IMG submission 203702) | Ammonia-oxidizing marine archaeal communities from Monterey Bay, California, United States - M1 60m 3416 | ecosystem: Environmental > Aquatic > Marine > Intertidal zone | place: USA... | reverse complement strand
TAAAATTATATATCAATAAATTTATATATCAAACAATTCTAATTTATAATTATCTCCCTCTTTTTTCAAATCACCAACGTGTTGAGGATTATTAATCATATAACTATCTAAGTCATATACTTTTTTAGTTTTTGGATCAAAAGCATATTTAATACCATCCAATTCTATTGTTTTAAAACCTTCAAATTGTTTCCCCATTTTATTTTTTTCAGCTATATCGTCAGATTGTTCATTTTGATAATTTAATTCATAAGCAAACTTAGAAGTATCCGTTGTTCCAAAACTAAAGCATTGTAAGTTTTCACTTTTATTTGATTTTGAATGCAACATACAATCGATAGATCCTTCTTTTACTGATTTCAATATATTTGTTGAAATCTCTTCTTTTATATGGGCAATCTCATATAATGCTTCATCTGTAGTAACAGGCGTGGTATTATCTTTTCTACTCTTATCCTTTAAACGCAGCTCAAGTGTATCATTACTATTTAATTGTTTTTCCGATAATACCATTAAATATAAGAATACCTGTACTGTTCTTAATTCTTCAGGTAAATCTTGATGACTACAAATACGTCTTGCGCGACCAATAACTTGTTCAATACGAACAGGGTGCCAATAAGGCTCGGTAATATGGACATAACGGACATTTTTTAAAGAAATACCTTCGGCCCCAGATGAAGTAATCATTAATAATTTAATAATCTCTCCTCTCGTATTATTTGGAGATATTTCCTTTAATTTACTTGTAATCGAATCAGGCACATATTTCCATGCATTATTCAACACATTTCTAATAATTTCTTTTTCTTCCGGAGTTTCAGTACCAGTATACAATGCAAATTTTGGTTTTTCCATATCATCTTCTGATATATTCAAACTCCAGGTTTCTCCTGTTTTTTTTATTTTGAATTGGGCGAATCCATTAGCCTCTAATATAAGTGTCAAAATTCCAATGCCTTCTAATGCACGAAACTGCGTATAAAGCAAATGTATACCTTCGTGTTCTTCATCCTTAATATTTTCTAATATATGTAAAAATTTTGGACTATAGGTTTGTAATGCTTCTGGTGTTAAATATTTGTCGCTATTCGCTTTTAACTCACCAAGAGCATTTTGTATTCGTTCCTTATATGAAATGTTTCCACGTTCGCCAGCATCACCTTCACCATCACCTTCGCCAGCATCGCCATCGCCATCACCATCACCATCGCCATCGCCATCACCTTCGCCAGCATCATCCTCGTCAAATGCTTCATCTCGATTTTTTTTCTCCTTCTCTGAAACATTATCTATCATATCTTCATTAATAACTTTATTTGTTATCGCTTCATTCAAATTAATTTCCTCGCCTTTTTTATCCTTTTTGTCAGGCATAGGTCGAGAAATATCAGGTCTGGGAAAAACAAAATTACAAAACACACGAGAGAAAATACGATAAGTAGAACTAGTGCTTTCATACAAATCACTCACATTTTGTTTGTGTTTTTTCTTCATAGCATTTTGCTTCTCCTGATTACGTTCTTGTTCTCGTGCTTCTTCATATACCCCAAATTGAAAATCACTCATTTCAATTTTAATAATCTGAAAATCAGAAGGATTTTCCTTTTTATATCTAGGCATCAAACTTTCTTGAGCACTACGAAAATAAGATGTTAAGCCCAAACTTCGTTTTTTAAACATATTCATATTTTTTAGTTCGCCATTATCCATTATAAACATTTCTTTAAATTGATCGAGTGTATCGGGTAGAGCCTTATATTCAGTCATTGAAGTTTCTTCCGATTTCACTTTTATATTATTTTTTTTCAAAATCGCAGTAACCAATTTTATAAAGGTAGCATCATTAATTTCACCACGTTCTCCAATTTCCAACTTCATACCAGCATATGTATTATCCTTTATTGATGTTTTATTGACAAATCCAAATGGGTTTTTAGTTATAATTAGTGTAGTTGACGAAGATTTGTATTCTAAAAAATCCAGTATATTTCCTCCAAGAATACTACTTTTAAACAATGATTGTAAATAGATTGTGTTAATTTGCTTTTGTTCACGAATGTCTAATTTTAAAGACCAACTAGTGATATTTCCACGCAATATATTGAAAAGAATACCAATTTCATTCGGATAATTAATGATAGGTGTTCCGGACAATAAAACAATCTTTACATTTGTAGCTTTCATTAGCAATGTATAGAGTGAAATAGGAATACTTTGTTTTTTCTTACCCAGTTTATTCACAATGCGACTAACCAAATTATGTGCTTCATCTACAATAACAACTGCATTATCAAATGGATTAATGGTATTATTGTTTGTCATTTCGGTAATATTAGACATTCGCAATCCATTATAGTTAATAAATTTGTATTTATGCAAAATCATCTTATCAATTTGGTCATCGAGTTTTGTTTTATCACTTGGCGATAAGTCATCATAATTTGCAGATTTTGACATATTCACTAACCAAGCACCTCCGTGTTTAATAATATATTCAACTGAGATGGATAATACATTTGACAATGTTTCTATTATTTCAGGTTCTTTATCTTTAGTATTTACAAATTCCCAGAATTGATTTTTCCTGTATAATTCATCACCACATTTTTTCAATTCTTCGCGATAATTGACTTGGAGCGAAGCCGGTGTCATAATTATGACTTTCTTATTACTTTTCATGCCCTCGGCGATAGCAATAGAAGAACAGGTTTTTCCAGATCCTAACCCGTGATAAAGTAATAATCCTCGGTAAGGTGTATATAAATTCAAATAATCCTTGACTATTTTTTGATGGGTCATTAAAGAAAACTCATTAACGTCATTCTCACCAGGGCAACTAGCTGGTGCAGCAGCTTCATCTACCAAATCTTTTTTATATTTGCTGAATAACAAAGACATAAAATTGACAAATACTTTACGATTATCCATATAATAAGATGATGCCGGAATTACAATAGGTGCTTCTTTTTTCTTTTTAAGACGCGTTTCAATATCGGCATCTCCAATTGTTATCATCGAATAAGGTCCTTCTTTCACACCAACCTTTGGTTTTTTGGTTCGACGTATTGTAATTTTTGTTTTTGTTTTTTCTTTTTCTTTTTCTTTTGGCAATTCATCTTCTTTTACTTCGTCTTCGCCATCTTTCTCTTCACCTTCTTTCTCTTTCTCTTTATCTTCGTCCTCTTGCCCCTTAGGTTTTATAGTTTTAGGTTTTATAGTTTTAGGTTTTATAGTTTTAGGTTTTATAGTTTTAGGTATAGGTTTTATTTCCTCAACAATTGGCTCTATTGGTAAAAGTGTATTTATTACCTTTGTTTTCTTAAAGCTTTTTAAAAAAGTATCTCTATCAAATTTTTTATTAGTTTCATCTATAATTTTAACACCTTTCATTTGTTTTTCTTGAATTTCGTCCTCATCAGCCTCATCAGCCTCATCAGCCTCTTCTTCCTTATCTCTTCCGTCTTCTTTTTTTTTCTGAACTACCTTTTTGGCATTTATGTTACCTCTTATATTAATTTCCATATCTTTTTTTATCGCAGGTGGTTTGTTTAGTTTTAATTTAGCTAAAAGAGCAGCCATGTCTTATATAATACAACTTTTTAAAAAGTTTGAAATTATTGTATTACATTTTATCAATTTTTTTAATAGAGACTTCACTTGCGATTTGTTCTGCCTTTTTCTTTATTTTATGAATACCTTTCCCCAAAAACACAAAGACATACGATTGTTCCAGTAATTTTTCTTGTATTTTTTGGAAGGAACCAAATTCTTCAAAAGGTATAATATCACTTGTTTTCATTGCGTGAATAGGTTGTCCTATACGTAAAATAACATCCATTTCATATCCTTCTTCAATCGTATGACTAATTTCTAAATAATCAGGTGTTGTTTTGAATTCTTTTTGAATTTTTACCTGAAGAATATTTTTAAAATTATCATCGGTATTAATAATTTTAGTCCAATCAACGTGTGCTTCAAATACACTCTCTACAAAAATTTGTGCCATTTGAAAACCAGGACCGGTAACAAAAACATTTTTAAACCAGCCCTCTTCATCATTTACGGAAATCTTGTTGAAATCTAAAAACAAAGCCCCAATAAATGCCTCGAATAAACATCCTAATTTTTTTAAATTCGTTCGGATTTTCTTCTCCTCTGCGTATTTAGAAATAATTAACCATTTATTGATATGCATTTCGTAAGCCAATTTTCCAATATGTTCATTCTTTACTAAAGCAATTTTCTTCTCCGTCATAAAACCTTCATCAGCTTTAGGAAAGCGTCGATAAAGATAATACTTTGTAATTAATTCCAAAACACCATCGCCGATAAATTCTAGGCGTTCATTTGATTTGGTTTTTAGTTTTAAACAATCATTGGGGCAAGGCATGATTGTAATATTATTAGCCAGATTTTCGTGTTGAGACCTTTTAGTATATGAACTATGAATAAAAGCACGTTTGTAAAGTTCTAAATTATGAACTGGTGCTTTAATTCCATACCGATTAAGAATAGATTGAACATCGTTCAATGTAATCTCAGTGTTTTCATTATTAAATGGATTAAATATCAAATTATCGCCACATTTAGTAACATCGCCGTCTTGTAGAATGGATTTTAGGTCTTGCATATCATCCACAATTTCGTTCATTTCTATATTTAGAATAAACGATTTATATTTAAATCAATTTATAAAATATTTTTTTTAAAATATATACGTATAGTATATAAAATGCCTCGTATAATTGGAGTTAGAAATAGAAATATGGCCGACAACTCAAACTCTAAATGCCCTGGACTTGCGCCGACCGTCGGTGTTAACGCGTCTGTTGCGGCTGTTTACAGACAAAAACTTGGTTGCTGCGGAAAGTGTGTGATTTCCGGTAAAATTAGCACCGCTTATGGTTGCAGTGTTGGTTGCACTCAAGGAAGACGTTAAACATTTAAAAGAAATTAAATATAAAAAGGAATTAAGTATTATTCTTTTAATAAGCATATTAGTATTTTATGCTTATTAAATTAGATTTTAGAGAGAATAAACTGATTAGTCTATGCAATGTCCTTCTCCCAGATGACGACAATAACAATGACAATAAAAAAATCAAAATAGTGAGTGAGAATCTTCCATTAGGGGATATCATTATATGTGACAATGAAGGCAATGAAAAAATAATAGTAGAGAGAAAAAGTTTAGCAGATTTAGCGGCTAGCATTCGTGACGGACGTTATAAGGAGCAGAGTTTTCGATTAAATCAATGCTCTTTACACAATCACCATATCTACTATTTGATTGAAGGAGATTTAAGGTATTATAGACCATTTAAGGGGTTGCCTGATAAAAAGGCTTTATTGTCGGCAATGGTAAGTATCAATTATTTTAAAGGTTTCTCTCTTCAACGCACAATCAATTTAGAAGAAACAGCCGAATGGATCATTCATCTGGCTACAAAATTAGAAAAAGAAAGTGGTACAATTCCATATTATAATGGTGGTGCCGAAATCATTGATACTAATCCAAATTATGCTAATGTAGTTGGTAAGCGAATTAAGAAAGATAATATAACGCCTGAAAACATTGGAGAGATTATGTTATCTCAAATTCCAAATGTAAGTAATGCTTCAGCGTCTGCCATTATGAAAAAATTTGATACTATAGCAAACCTTATAAATGCATTACACAATGATGAAAAATGTTTAAATGATGTTTCTCTTCCTAATAAAAATGGACAAATAAAGAAATTAACAAAACCATGTATCAATAATATTTATGGATTTTTAGTAAAACCTAAAATTATTACAATAGATACATGATAATGATTATAATTATAATACTATAACAAATATTTTGTAAAATGTATTATATATATAGTATAATATGAAGTCCAAAATTGGTAGATCAAAATGTAAATCATTACCTAAAATATATAGATATATTGGTTATACTTTGGCAATTGGGTTTGCTATATATATTATAGCAAAAACCATCCAAACCCAAAGAAATAAAAATATTGAAGGTTTTAAAAAACATGGAACGGGTGCAAAGAAAAGCAAGGAAGATAAAATAAATAAAAAGGAAGGTCATAAAAATAGAAAGGAAGGCAATCGTAATAAAAATGATGACAATGAATCTAGCGATGACGATGAAGAATATGATGATGATGAAGAATATGATGATGACAAAGAAACAGGATTATTTGATTAAGTAATATAAAATTTTATTTTTTATAAATTATATAAAATAAAATATAGTAGAAACTATAATATATATGATGAAAACAGATGAGATTTATAAATTTATTGGTTATGCCGTAGTTATAGTTGTTATTTTTTATATTGTATCAAATACAATCCGGCTACAAACGGGTGTATTAGTTGAAGGATTTAAGGAAGGGAATAGTAATAGAAAAAGAGATGGGAAAAGATTATATGAAAAATGTGAGCCCGGACAAAATACAATTTCTACAACTGAAAGAGATAACACCGTAAGTAAAATTAAATCTATATCTAATAAATATGATAAAGAATTATGTCAAAATTATAATAAAAAAGAAAAATATTATATAGAAAATCTAATAAGACAAGGAATTAATACAATGTATAATAATTGTATTGATCATCATAAAATATTGGCTATAAAGGATAGTATACAAATAACTCAAGAATATATTGATATAATTATAGAAGATGAAGGGGAAAGGGATACATTGAGAGATGAAAAAATGGAAATATTAAGAGCACAAGTTGAAAATGTAAAAGTATTGGAAGAATGTAAAAGATATTACAATGAATTTTATGGGGAGAATTAATAAAATTTAAAAAATTAATTAAACCTAGTTACTATCATTTATATAATATTTATATGATTTTCGTTTATTACTCGTATTTTTAAAAAATTCTACACGAAACGCATACCCTTTTTTTACTAATTCCTGTAATATATAATTTAATGTATTACATGGGGTTTTTCCCGTCATTCTTTGAGGAAATTTTTGTTTCATTTTTTCACAAATTTCTTTTTCTGTTTTTGGTTCCTTATTTAATGAATTATATACATAATAAAGCCATGAACCATTAATTATATCTTCTTTAGTTTTATTTATAGGACTTAATTCTGCATATTGAGGACTTGTTGTAGTATCATCTATTGTAATATAATCTGGACTAGAGTTGTTAGCCGCAATGTCATATGCTGGGTCAGCGTGTTCAGCCGCCGAAATGTCATATGCTGGGTCAGCGTGTTCAGCCGCCGCAATGTCATATGCTGGGTCAGCGTGTTCAGCCGCCGCAATGTCATATGCTGGGTCAGCGTGTTCAGCCGCCGCAATGTCATATGCTGGGTCAGCGTGTTCAGCTCTTCCCATATCATATATGGGTGATTGAACTGGATGAAAATTATCCATTATATGCATTTGTCTAGACCAAGTAAAAGAATCTTTTAATTTAGGTTCGTTATAATAAAAAATTGTGTTATTATCCTTCTTTTGTAATTTAATTACGCTTACACCAGTTTTTGTTATATTTTTTACTATACAATATGTTGGTTCTCCTCGACTAATCAATGATAATATATCTCCTATTTTTACATTACTCATTGTAGCCCTTTTTGTAAATGTTGGTATACCATTTATTTCAGCCACAATTTTATCACCATCTATATGAATATCATCATTTCTTGAATGATTTTTTTTATAATCTAAAATTTTTTTATACATTTTTTCTGTATTAGCTCTACTTTTATTTTGTAAATTAGCAATATTCACTAAAATACCATCAACTCTTTTTTTACTCTTAGTTAATCGTTCCTTACGTAATTTTTTCTTTAAGGAACTACTACGACTACCTCCTTTTTTTTTTGTTTGCCTTAATGTTGAAAAACGTTTTTTATATGTATGTTTCCCCCTCTTTTTTTTTAATTTAGATGATAACATTATATATATTGGAAATAATATATATAATTTTATAAAATAAATTTTACCCTTTACTTTTTATAACCAGTTTCCATCACTTGTTCAGTATAATCAACACCACCCCAAGTAGAATCCATAGGATTAGGACTATATTTATTGGATTTATCATTAAATATTTTATCAAGAGGCGTTTCTTTACCTATATATTGATTATGAGCATCAAAACCAGGGTAACTATTTTTATTATAAATATCATTCTTTTTACGCCCAGCATCGACTAATTGACTTTCTTCAAATAATCCCCGCATTTCAAAATTGGATGGCGGAGGCATTATATTTTTATTAGCAAGGTTTAAAAGGTCGTCAGTTACATAATAATCAGGTAATCCGGCATTCTGATGCGTAGGACTAGGACGTGCTTTATACACTGAATCGCCTTGCGCATTATACGCATGCTGTAAATATAATATAGGGCATATAATTCCTTGACTACGTTGCCAATCGGTAAATTCAGTATATTCGTCTAGATTTTCAAACCGGATTGGATTAACACCTGGAACATTTGCGCGTTTAGAATTAAAAAGGAAAAATTCACTTCCTTTTTCTATTAATACATCAGCGCAATTTTCTGCTATTTTATAAGTTTCTTCCCCATTTTCATTTAAATTTGTCGTAAAGGATTCATTAATTTGTCCAGAACAAAATATAAAATACAATCCTAATAAAAATATAATTCCAATAACAATTAGTTTATACATATATATAAAAATACATATTTTAATCTCTAAATAATGTATATATATGGGAAAACAAGGGCTTGAAATCGCACATATAACAAAAGATGGAAAAGAAATAGACGAAAAAACAGATATAAATAAGAATGAAGTCACTACACAAGAATTAAGTGATGTTGTTCGAATGTTTCATGATAAAAAACCAATGTTCATTAAATTTTATGCGAATTGGTGCGGACATTGTAAAACAATAGATGGGTCATGGAAAAAATTAATTAAAATGGTTAAAGACCCTTCTAACAAAATGTCTGATAAGAATTTTGCAATTGTATCTGTAGAAGAAAAAAAAATAGGAGATGAGATAAATAAAATAATAGCAGTAACTCAAAATCTTAAAATAGAAGGTTTTCCAACAATTGGTTCTATTACGTATGACAATAATAATAAAGCAACATTTACTGATTTTAATGGTAAACGAGATGAAAATGGTTTGTTAGCATTTGTAAAGAGTAAAATAGTTAATTCATCGGCGAATGCTGATAAAAATATGAAAGGTGGTGGATTAAAACGAAGACGAACAAAACGTAAAACCAAACATACTAAAAGACGCGCGACAAAGAGAATAAATAGAAAAAAACGTAAATCTACATATCGTAAAAGAAAATAATAGTATTATAAGGAGATTGAATATATTTTAAAATTGAATTAAATTAAAATATACTCAAAAGAATGTATCTTATACATATACGTTTAAAATGTACGTTTCATATCGCTTATTGTCATTTGAAACAAACGACCAGGCGAATGTTAGCACTACTGACGAAGATACACAAAGACAACAAAAGACATTTAGTATTAAAATGTATGGTGTAAATGAAAAGGGGAAAACTGCCTGCATTAATGTAAGAAATTACACACCATTCTTTTATATTAAAGTTGGCAATGAGTGGGATGAAGAAGAAAAAATCCGCTTTATCACACAGGTCAAAAGTGATATAGGAGAACAATATGCGGACGATATCGTAAAAGCAAATTTGGTTCAAAGAAAAAAGTTATATGGGTTTGATGGAGGGAAACAATACAATTTTGTTCAATTAAAATTCAAGAATGAAGCCACTATGAAAAAGACAAAAGGTTTGTGGTATTCAAAATCAAACCCAAAGAATGAATACCGCCTAAACCCAAATGGTTATCTCTTTGAAGAAACAAAAACGATTTTATATGAAGCACAAATTCCTCCACTATTGCGTTTATTTCATATTAAAGACATCAGTCCATCCGGTTGGATTGGGCTACCAAATAATAAAACAACTAGAATTACACATAAAAGCACAACATGTAATTTTGAATATAGTATAGATTACAATCATATCTTATCTCTTTCCAATAAAGAAACCAATGTTCCCTATAAAATATGTAGTTTTGATATTGAAGCTAGCAGTAGCCACGGCGACTTCCCTTTACCTGTAAAAAATTATAAAAAATTAGCAATAAATATTATTGATGTTTGTAAAGAGCACAACAATTATACTGAAGAATTTATAAAAAATATTATTCTAACTTCATTTGGAATTGATTTAATGAATGCGTCAGAAAAAACAACCCTGATTGAAAATGTTGATAAAGTTTATCCGATTTCTTCAGTATCACCAAAAATGATAGAAACGATGATCAAAAATTGGATAAAAATAAAACCATCAAATTATGATACATCTGACGTTGAATTGGATATTGGAATTACTGATATAAAACATCAATCCAATCATAATGGAGACGATGGTGGTGATGATGATACAAATGACAAGGAAGAAGAAGAACCTCGAGAAGAAGAAGAACAGGGCCAAAGAAATTGGTATAGCAATAAAACACAGGCAAAGCCATATAAAAAACGCGGTGCTATGATTGATTTGTTAATGGACGCCGAAGCAACGCGTGAAACAAAAGTGCAAGAATTAACTCGAACACTTACTAATGTTTTCCCCAAATTACAAGGCGATAATGTTACATTTATTGGTTCTACGTTTGTTCGCTATGGTGACGATAAACCCTATCTGAACCATTGTATTGTAAAAGATACATGCGACCCAGTGGATAATGCTCAAATTGAATCTTATAATACCGAGAAAGAAGTATTATTGGCATGGACAAAATTAATAGAACGTGAAAATCCAGATATTGTTATTGGCTACAATATATTTGGCTTTGATTATCAATTCATGTTTCTTCGCGCGAAAGAGTTAGGATGTGAACACGATTTTCTACGTCTTTCACGTAGAAAAAATGAAGTGTGTTTAAAACGTGACTGGCGAACAGGCAAAGAAGGTTTGGAAGAAAACACACTTATGATTGCGAGCGGTCAGCACGATTTAAAATTTGTAAAAATGACTGGAAGATTACAGATTGATATGTATAATTATTTCCGGCGTGATTATCAACTAACACAATATAAGTTAGATTATGTTTCAGGGTATTTTATTGGCGATGGTGTTAAAAAATTTGAATACTTCGAGAATGACGCAAATGAAGTATGTACAAAAGTGTATAGTAAAAACTTAACTGGTTTAGAAAATGGGTGTTTTATTAATTTCGAAGAAGAAGCACATTCAAGCGACCAATATAAGAATGGTCAAAAATTTGAAGTAAGCAATGTTGATTATAAGGAAAATACCTTTACTATCAAGGGAAAAGAAACACCTGATATTATTAATAAAAAGGTGCGCTGGGGATTGGCGAAGGACGATGTCACACCTCAAGATATTTTCCGGATGACCAATGAAGGACCAAAAGAAAGGGCGGTCATTGCAAAATATTGTATTCAAGATTGCAACCTGGTTCATCATTTAATGCGAAAAATAGATGTGCTTACGAGCTATAGTGAAATGGCTTCATTGTGTAGTGTGCCTATGGACTTTCTTGTGATGCGTGGTCAAAGTATTAAATTGACAAGCTATATTGCCAAAAAATGCCGTGAGAAAGGCACCCTAATGCCAGTGATTGAAAAATCCTTAACAGATGATGGATATGAAGGTGCTACCGTATTAGAACCAAAAAGCGATTTATATTTGGAAACACCAGTTGCTTGTCTTGATTATAGTTCATTGTATCCATCGAGTATGATTAGTGAAAACATTTCGCACGATAGTAAAGTATCAACACGTGAATACGATATGGGAAATAATTTAATTGAAGAAACTGGCGAAAAGGATGAAGTCACCGGACTACATAAATACGATAATTTACCTCAATATGAATATGTAGATATTACCTACAATACATATAAATGGCAACGTAAAAATGGAAATCCAAAAGCAGGTATGGAGAAGGTAAAGGTTGGTTATAAGGTTTGTCGCTATGCGCAGTATCCAATGGATAAGGCAACAGGTAAAACGAGCCACGCGATTATGCCGGCTATTTTAAAAGAATTATTAGCGGCACGTAAATCAACGCGTGCTCAAATTAAAACCCAAAAAGATGATTTTATGAAAAATATTTTAGACAAGCGTCAATTGAGTATTAAAGTAACAGCTAATTCATTGTATGGTCAGACTGGAGCAAAAACCAGTTCATTCTATGAAAAAGATTGTGCTGCTTCAACCACCGCAATTGGTAGAAAATTATTGATTTATGGCAAGCGTGTCATTGAAGAAGCGTATGCGAATGTGGTAGTTCCTACAACAAATCATGGCGATGTGCGAACAAACGCCGAATATGTGTATGGTGATACTGATTCTGTCTTCTTCCGTTTTAATTTGGAGGATCTGGAAGGAAAGCCAATTATTGGTAAAAAAGCTTTAGAAATTACAATTGAACTTGCAAAACAAGCAGGGAAAATAGCATCAAAGTTTTTGAAGAACCCACACGATTTAGAATATGAAAAAACATTTCTTCCGTTCTGTTTACTTTCAAAAAAACGCTATGTTGGGATGTTATATGAAGACAATCCAGATGATTGTAAACGTAAATCAATGGGTATTGTATTGAAACGTCGCGATAATGCGCCTATTGTAAAAGATATTTATGGCGGTATTATTGATATCCTGATGAAAGAAAATGATATTGAAAAAGCGGCTGACTTTTTAAAACAATCTTTACAAAATATGTTAGATGAGCGTTATGGTATGGATAAATTAATTATTACCAAATCATTGCGGTCTGGTTATAAAAATCCAGCACAAATTGCCCATAAGGTTTTGGCTGATCGTATTGGTCGACGTGATCCAGGCAATAAACCAAGTGTAGGAGACCGCATTGCGTTTATTTATATTGAAAATCCGGATAAAAAAGCATTGCAAGGAGAACGCATTGAGACGCCTGATTATATTATAGATAATAATGTAAAAATCAATTATTCATTCTATATTACAAATCAAATCATGAAACCAGTTCAGCAAGTATTTGCTTTGGTATTAGAACAAATGAAAGATTTCAGAAAGAAAAAAGGCCATACTTTACGTTCTTGGAAGAACACATTAGATAAATTGCATATAGAATACCCTGACCCTGAAAAATACAAGGACAAGTTAGATACATTACGCAATAAGGAAGTGAAAGCATTATTATTTGCTCCCTACTTGAGACATACAAATAATATAAAAAATGGGGACAATGATATTACGAATTATTTTGGTAAAAGTTAATAATTTAAAATAATAATAATAATTTAAATATGTTTAAATACAATCTATGTAGATAAATTAAGCACAAATGTTGTCTAGTTCAATATCAAAAAAAGAAACAAATACATCTCTCTACGATAAATATTCAGACAAGGGGTTAACTGGATTAGCAAACGTAGGTAATAGCTGTTATTTAAATTCTTGTATGCAAGTATTATCGCATACCTACGAATTAAATGATTTTCTTTCTAGTGGAGATTATAAAAGGAAATTAAACAAATTACCTGACTCGGTTATTTTGTTAGAGTGGGACAAACTACGCCAACTAATGTGGAGCAGTAATTGTATTATTTCTCCAAATGGTTTTGTAAAAGCGATTAAACAAATTGCCAGTATAAAAAACCGCGATATTTTCACAGGTTATGACCAAAATGATGTCCAAGAGTTTCTACTATTTATTATTGACGCATTTCATACTTCTTTATCCCGTGAAGTAGAAATGAAAATCAATGGAGAAATGAAAAATGAAACAGATAAACTAGCCAAAGTGTGTTATGGTATGATGAAGGATATGTATAAAAAAGAATACTCGGAAATGTTAAATATTTTTTATGGAATTCATGTTTCGGAAATTATTTCAAACACGACAAATGAAACGTTAAGTGCTCGCCCTGAATCATTTTCAGTATTAAGTCTATCCATTCCTATAAAAGAAAATAAGGCGACTCCTACTTTATATGATTGTTTTGACTTTTATTGTGAATCAGAAATGTTATCAAACGAAAATGGAAATGCTTGGTATAATGATGAAACGAAACAAAAGGAAGATGTTCAGCGGAAAATAAGTTTTTGGAGTTTACCGAATGTTATGATTATTGATTTAAAACGATGGAATGGAATAAATACAAATCATAAAAATCACAATATTGTTGATATACCAATCAATAATGCGGATTTTTCCAAGTATGTAAAAGGATATAATGCGTCATCTTATAAATACGATTTATTTGGTGTATGTAATCATGGCGGAGGAACTCAGGGTGGTCATTATACATCTTATATCAAAAACGCGAATGGAAATTGGTATGCATTTAATGATACAAGTGTTAGAGAACTGAAAGAAGAAAATGTCATATCTTCGCAATCCTATTGTCTTTTCTATCGTAAAAAAAAATAACACATTTAATATATATACAGAATGGAAGGTTCAGAAACTGAAATGGAAAGAATAGGTAATGCATTAGAAAATAAATATATTGGAGTAGAACCCATGTTATTAATAGCGGTTATTGCTATCATTATTATTTACTATTATATATTTTCGTCTTTAGGAAACAATGATGATGGAAGTGCTTCTACATTGAAAGTATTTTTTGAAACAATTTTATGGTTTTTGTTTATATTTCTTGTATTATTGAATGGTATTTCATATATTTTCGGAATTGATTTAATTAAAACATTAAAATCTTTCTTTGGTTATGAAGATGAAATTATACCAGTTGAAAATGAGGAGGTTGGACCAAGAATAATGCTCAAGGAACAAGTATTTCATTTACCTGAAAATAAATATAGTTTTAATGATTCGAAAGCGATTTGTAAAGCATATGGTGCTCGTTTAGCAAGTCACGAGGAAATGAATAATGCTCACAAGAACGGCGCTGATTGGTGTACTTATGGTTGGTCAAAAGATCAAATGGCGTTATACCCTACTCAAAAAGAAAAATGGGATAAACTTCAAACATTAAAAGGACATGAACAAGACTGCGGACGCCCTGGGCTTAATGGTGGCTATATTAATGATGAAGAAATGAAGTATGGTATAAATTGCTATGGAGCTAAACCATCAGTCACGCCGGAAGAAGCAGAAAAAATGCGTCAAAAACCATATTACAATAAAAATTTGAAAGAATTACAATTTGATACTAAAGTCAAATTTTGGCGCAGCCATTTATCAGAAATAGAAATGGCACCATTCAATCATAACAATTGGAGCATGATATAAAAATCCACAACTTTTTTCATATATATATATAATTTTTCATATATAATATAATATATATATGAAAGTCGATATATTTTCATTCTTTTGTATAGGACTATTGGGAACACTTTTACTTTATTCCTATTACTATTATGGGACAACTAATAAAAAAAATGCCGATAAATTATGGGGCGGTATTAATTCGTATTTAAAAACATTTTACATTATTTCTATGTGCTTATCTGCTATTGGATTTTTAACATTATTAAGTTATTTATTTAAATCAACCTCATTAACATCATTGCAAGCCTCGCATATTGTAATTGGATTACTATGTATCATCATTTTCTCTCTCTTTTGGATGCCTTTATCTCTCTACTATATAAAAAATGGGTCTTCATCATCATCGATTCAATATACAATTATAGCAGTTTTACTTAGTGTTGCGTTTGCGTCACTTTATTCATTAACATTAATTAATAACATTAAGGAAAAAACAAATACCATACATAAACAAATCGCCGTTATTGGTATGTCATATTTTTTCTTTCATACATTTGTATTAGACTCGTTATTATGGAGTTATAAGTTTTTTTAAATAATTATATATAAAAAATAAAATTTATATATAGTTTATCGTTAAAATTAATACAAAATTTCTTCAAAATTATTAATTAAAGTTTTTTCTCCGGTTTCATTATTATATAACAATTCTATTTTGTAAGAGGTATATTGGTTTTTTAAAATTTTCTGATTGTATTCATATTCAATAATCTTTAAATCACTACAAAATAAGACTTCAAATGGTTTATTGTTTTTAAAATCTTCTATAATCATATAGTATGCATTGCTATTAGGGTTTTCATTTTCAATGTAAATTGCGTTTGTATTATATCCTCGTTGATTTTTTGTCATTTTGTATTGTCATTAATTAGACGTTTTATATTTTTTCAATTTTTTTTATTATGCTTTAGTTTTTTTGTTTTACTCTTTTTATTTCCCTTTTCTTTATGTGGATTACGACGCGTAAATTTTTTAGGTTTAGTTTCTTGTGCCAAGGCTAATAAATTTTCATATAAGCCATCAGGTATTAATTCAGAATTATCCATATCACTCGCATATGTAGGCATATGCATATCAAAATCACTGCCCTTGTCCATACCAATTTCATCGGGTTTTTTGCATATGGTTTCAGTCATACATACTAATCCAGCCGGAACTGCTAAATTATCAAAGTCTGTATCATTGTTGTTGCATTTTCCCTTTTTATTTTCCTTGCCATTGCGTTTCCCCCCTCCCCCTACAAACAATGGGTTATCATTTTTCAATAGTAAAGAGTTTATTGGGTATCCTAATGCAGTCGGCAATCCTTCGGCGTTTTTTATAATAGTTAAATCAGTATGTTCGAGCATATTTAATTTATATATATATAATTGTGTGATTAATTGTTCGTATAACGTTTAATATCTGCCGAATATTTTACTTCGCGCGATTCCTTAATAACCTTCATAATTTGTGTCACTTGGTCTTGTTTTCCAATACATTTCAATAAACATTCTTCTACATATTTTAGTGTTAAAGGTGATGTTTGTTTTGTAGATACAAATCGAAGTTTACCGTCAGAAATATTAACAGTAGCATTATTAAGATTGTTTGTTTCTATATATCCCATAATGCCTTCTTCTAGATTGTTTTTATCATCTCTCACTTTTTTACTTTTTTCATTCAATGATTTTAATTGATTATCTAAAGTAACCCATGTTTTAATATTATCTTCAAAGCTCATTCTAATAATTTATATAAATTTATATATCTAAATTATTATGGTTAATACTTAATACTTAATACTTAATACTTAATGTCTTCGGCGAAAGGTACGTTTAAACGAACGACCCATTTTGCGAACACCGCGCTTGGACGTTTTGCTTCCCTTAAAATAACGCTGTAAAGCTAAAAGACCAAAAGGGACTGCGGCAGTAGCAATAATTCCGCCTCCCCCCTTTCTACAGCTACGACCACGTCCGCGTCTACTACCGCGACGTTTGCTGCTGCCCTTACGTTTGCTGCCCTTACGTTTTCTACCACCACCAGCTTGAGGCATAAGATTCTTCATAGTATCGGTAAATCCATTAACACGACCAGAAAGTCCTTCTCCTCCTTTCATTGTTATACAATAACATTAGAAATTTAATATTTTATTGTGGTTTTGCATTAAATGGTTTATTTCGTAAAAGTAAAACAAATATACCTAAATGTAATAAAAAACTAATAATAACAAACATCATACAAAGATAAAGGTAAGGGTTTATTTGCACTAATATAATATCTATAATTGGTGTCATAAATGTTTTAAATTCATGTTTTACATCATCTCGTTTTAAAACATCAATACATTCTTTAATTATAGTATTTTTCATCATGATAGTATTATTGTATTATTAAAATAAAATTTTAAGTAAAATTAAATGTATAATACATTGCGTCTTAAGTAATAGTAAAAAATCTAATATATTTTTAATGGAAATTGTATCATCAACCACAGAATTTGATTTTAATTCTATTTCTTTAGCAGATCCACAGCCATTAAATGGACATATTGGGTTTTATTTTACTGAGCTTGTTGTAGGTGATGAAAAGAAATCATTATGTTTACAATTGCCTGAATGTTCTAGTAAACAAGGCATTGTTAATATTAAAAATGGGAAATATTTAGACCTAATGTTTGAACGCCTAAATCACACTGATTTAATGTCTTGGATTGAAAAATTAGAATACAAATGTCAAGATATTATTAATGAAAAAAAAGATTTATGGTTTCAAACTGAATTAACAAGAGATGATATTGAAACAATGATGACACAAGTTACAAGATTATATCAATCTGGAAAATATATTCTTATGCGAGTTTTTATAGATAGTAAAAGTGGTAAAAAATGTATTGCATATGATGAACAAGAAATTGGATTTGATTTAGATACACTTGAACCAAATCAAACTATCATTCCTTTAGTAATGTTTGATGGTGTTAAATTTTCTTCTAGAAGTTTTGAAATTTCATTAAAACTTATTCAGGTAATGGTTATTGATTTAACTGATAAAAAATCATCTTGTTTAATTAAACGTATATCTGAAAAAAAATCGGAAGTTATACAAAATAATTTAGCACAAAATGAACCAATCTTGAATAGTGAAGAAGTAAATAGTGAGTTAAATGATAATAACATACCTGTAGCCGAGCCTGTAGCCGAGCCTGTAGCCGAGCCTGTAGCCGAACCTTTAGCCGAGCCTGTAGTCGAACCTGTAGTCGAACCTTTAGCCGAGCCTGTAGTCGAGCCTGTAGTCGAACCTGTAGTCGAACCTGTAGTCGAACCTGTAGCCGAGCCTGTAGTCGAACCCGAAAATAATATCAAGTTTAAAGAAGATGATATTAGCAATATTGAAATACAAAAACCAGAAGTTTTAAAAATAAACATTAAAAAACCACAACCTAGGCCGGTGATTAAGAAAGAACAATCAGAAATGTTGAAAAATAAAACTATTGAATCTAGTAAAATATCATTGAATATTCCAGAACCAAATAGTAACACACTTGAAGAAATAAATATTAATTACAATGATACAAATGATACAATTAGTTTAAAAAATCCAAACGAAGTTTATTATCAAATGTATCAACTTGCGAGAGAAAGAGCGAAAAGTTGTAGAACTAAAGCAATTGAAGCTTATTTAGAAGCTAAACAAATTAAGACAAAATATATGTTATTTGACATTGACGATGATTCTGATTCTGATTCAGAAAATTCTGACGAGTTTAACGAATTTGAAGATTAAATTTATTTAGGATAAATCATTTTTTTATAAATTAATAACCTTGTCAAATTAACAAACATTTATAAATTAATAGCCATTTTGATAAAAATATTTTATCATTAATTTAATATAATGAGTTTCTTGAAGAATTTACAGAAGAACATTAAGTCTCACCATTTTATTGCTTTAATTGGTATATTAGTTTTAGCACTTGCGATTATGCAATATTCGGGACGTAAAACCAATTTTAATGATGGTTATACCAATAATGGTTCTCTTTCTCCGTCTGGAACACAAGGTTCAGGTTCCGTTGTAGGTTCCGCTTCCGCCGTAAGCCCTTCGGCTCCTCTTGGAAGCAATGAAGTGTTTGCTGATGTTCCTAACGGAACTACCACTAACACGCACGGGTTATCGCCCGTTGCTCGCGCCAATGCCAACTACGACCCCTCTGAATTATTGCCCAAGGATGTGAACAGTCAATGGGCGCAGCTTAACCCTGCTGGAAGTGCTGACTTTAAGAATGTTAATCTCTTGAAAGCCGGACACTTGATTGGTATTGATACCGTTGGTAGTTCTCTCCGCAACGCCAATTTACAAGAACGATCGGAACCGCCTAACCCTACGTCTTCAGTGAGCCCTTGGGGAAACACTACGATTGAACCCGATCTTATGCGTCTTCCTTTAGAGATTGGTACAAAACAATAAATTAATACATAATTATCAATTATAATACATAATTATCAATTATAATACAAAATAATTTATATTTTATATTATATTAAATATTTTATTACCAAAGTAGTTTATCGGCCAACCATCCACGACTCCATTTAGCGTGTCGGTCTCGTTCATGACGCATTTTATATAATCGCCGCCTAGTTTTAGCATATTTCATACCGCGTTTTTTTATATACGTAGGAAAATCATTCATCCCATTTGCACCTACACTAGCTATTTTTTTACCCTTCTTATAAATGTCTATTTTTTTAGTTTTATTTGTTGACCTTTTAACACTTACTCCTATTTTTTTTGCCTGCTTATAGGTATAATTTGTGATATTATACATACTCTATATAATAGTGTAATATAATAGTGTAATATAATAGTGTAATATAATAGTATATATGTAATTTATATATGTCAACCTATGTATTTGGTTATGGTTCGTTAATAAATATGAATAATAATATAGAATTGACAAATCATTTAAACAAAAAAAGTTGTCCAGTTATAATTAAAGGTGCAAAGCGTTCATTAAACGTGATGGGAAAAAACCACAAAGTATTTGGTATAAAGGATGTAAAAACATCTTTTTGTAATGGAATTTTATTCAAGGTCAATGAAAAAGATATGGAATATTTGATTAATAGAGAGTCATTATACGCTATTAAACAAATCGCAAAAAACCGAATACTATTTGATTATAAAAAAACCATTAATTTCAAATCAAATGATAAAATCATTACTTTTTATCCTGACACAAAATACGTATTAACAAAAAAACAATTATCATTAAATCCAATATCAAGTAAGTATTTGAATATTTGTATAGAAGGAGCATCATCACTGGGTGATGATTTTTTACAGGATTTTACTGAAATGACACATGGACTATAATCTTTTCTTTTCTTTCTTTTCTCTTCGGAATATATAATGAATTTAAATTTATGTGGCTATGCCATGATAGCATTATTATTATATATTTGTCTTAAAATTTATAAAGAATCTGATGCTTTTAACTTGAAATGTATTATATCAGATGTTGATGGAAAAAAATATTGTGTTAGAGAGCGTAATAAGCTAGAATTAGCAGCAGATCGTTTAGCAACCATAAACCAAAAAATGAATAAATTGGTGAACTATTGTTATGAAAAATATCCAACACGAGAAAATATTAAACGATTGAAAGCCGGTTATAATCCTAAAAAAATAATGGAAACGCTACCAACAAGTGAATACACTGCGTATAGTCAAAATAAGGGGGAAAAATTAGCATTTTGTTTAAATAAGGAAAAAGATGGTAATAATTTAATAGACCCAAATACACTAATGTTTGTGGCAATACACGAATTATCACATATTGCTACAAAAAGCATTGGACATAAAGATGAATTCTGGGAAAATTTTAAATTCTTATTAACTGAATCAAGCAAAATAGGAGTTTATAAACAAGTTGATTATAAAAAAAATCCCAAACGTTATTGCGGAACCGAAATTAATGATAATCCTTATTTTGATTACTAGTTTCTCTCTATTTAATTATTTATTTTATCATATACAATATAATTTACATCACACGCATTAGATACATTATAAGTTTCATTTCGTTCTACTTCTTTCCATTCATTCGAGCATAATATAGGAAAAAAAGTATCACAATTATATTTCTTATCAATATACGTTACATAGCATTTATCTATAACTTTCATTTCTAAAAATTGCTTATATATTTGTTCTCCGCCAATAACCCAAATTTCTTCATATGCATTATTATTTGTTTTTAAATAGACATTAATATCTTCAATGCTTTTAAATGTTTTTAAAATATGTGAATAATTATTTTCATTATAATTATCAATTACAATAGATGTAGATAAAACAAAATTATGACGACCGACCAATCCACGTTTTTCTCCTCGTATAAGAGGTAAACTATCCCACGTATTTTTACCCATAATAACAGCATTAAGACCATCGCCTTTTGTCATTTTTGAAAAATACTTCATATCAGCTTCTATATGCCAAGGTATTTTACCTTCTATTCCAATACCATTGTTTTTACACATTGCTACAATTAAATTAATATTTTGCATTTATACCTTACTATAAAGTAATATTTATATGTTTATATAAATATTATATATTCAATACACTGGAATATACATAAAAATATTATTTTATGTATATATAAACATATGGAAGGTATCAAAGAGCCTATCTATAAAATTTCACACGTTGTAGATAATGATATTAAAATAATCTTTGTTTTTTTAGGTAAGGTTTATGTAAATGACAAAAAACAAGATGATAATGATTATGATGATATAGATTTATTATTCAAAAACGAACCAGAAAATATTATATTTGATGGCGTATTTAATGAAGAAGAATTAGAAGACATAACTGAACAGAATACAATAGTAAGATTTATTCCCGAACGTTTACATTTAGATGACACGATTGAAATAGTTAAAAAAAAAATAATGTTACATTTAATTGACGACTTAAATGCTTCATTTGATGAACTTTATTTTTTCATTAAACAAACAGAAACCTTTCAAATACTATCTCTGTATCAAAATTTAACACAAAATGATAAATTACCATTAACTAGGGATAAAATGATTCAATACTTTTATAATGTTGATGAAATCGACATAGAAACCATACCAGATAAAGAATATTTTAAAATTGATGACCTATTTAAAATGAATTTAGAAAATTCTTTATTTATTTTATCAAAACCATTAGGTCATAATTTTATTTCATTAAGTCACGATTATCCCTATACAGTAAACCCCTTTGATGTTATAACGTATGATACATTCTTGGAAAAATATGCCGAAGAACTAACCACAACTACAAATAAAAATCTTCTAATGCATTGTGGTAATATATTAAATAATACAATATATTTATCGCTTGCCGAAGATGTATTAAACTATGCAAGAGAGAATGATCTTAGTGAAAATACCACATTGAAAATATATTTCCCCTTTTTGTATAAAAAAAATATCATATCAATTGATAATTTAAATGATGAGAAACAAACACTAAATAGCGAAACGATGGCGATGATAAATGACAAATTTATAAAAAATATCAATAATGTTAGTTTATTTTATGATATTTATAATAATCGTAAGGAAAATTTAAATTTTACTGATGTCGGTATTAAATCAATAAATATGACAATCCGCCAATCATCTGAATTCAACTTACCGCTTGATATTGTATTTAAACTTATACACGCAACGCAGGATATTCCATTAATCAAAATGAATTTGTCAAAAAAACGCGAAAATATTTATCGTTTATATACCGATAAAATAACTACAAATGGAAAAAAAATTCCTTATTTGGATAAAAACAATATATTTAGATGGGATAAGGTAATGGGAAAACACAAAAGCGTTTCTCTCTACATTGAGTATTTTGACAAGGAACAAAATTCTACTACGCCGATTATATGTGAATTTAATAGTAATGGTGATATAAATATTAAATCAAATTTCAATAAAAATATATCCATTAGTGATATTAATGAATTATTAAAATCCCAAGTAAATCCTGTTATAAATGTTGTCAAAGAATATTTGGCAGAAGGGGGGTATTCAATGAATAATTTTACTGATTTACACGATAAAACCATTGAAATAATAAATATTGATTTTTCAATGTATATACCAATTGAAAAACAATTAAAAATCAAACAATTTGCTGGATGTATCACGAGTATGTTCAATATAGTTAATAGTAATTTTAATGAAGGAATTATCTTGCGTTTCAAAAGAGTAGAAAATTACAATGAAATCGAAAGTCAAGAAGCATTAATAATGGATATGTTACAGCCACATTTTAATTACTCAGATGCTGATATTATCAAAATCATTCAAACAAATTATAATATATCAGAAACCGATGCTAGAGAAAAATACATTGAAGTAAAGCGTTCACAAGAATTAATGCAAACCGGCAATAAGCGTTTAAAATTGGGAAATAACAATCCTGGATTTTTTATATCAATAAAACAAAAATTACATGGAAATATTGTAATCATAAATGTGTCTGGTATTAATGATATTAAATATTTGGATGTATTGACTATTTTGTTGGATTCTCTCATTCGTATTACACAATACCCAAAAACTACATTAGTATCAAGTAGTGATATATCAACATTATGTAAGGGAAAAACTACACAAGATGAACAAAAGGTAGATGAGATTAAAGCATATATTCAACAATCAGATAAAGAAAATATGCAAATGAATATAGTAAATAATGAATTAGTTTTCAATAATAAGGAAGATAATAATGCTAGTTTAGAAGCTGAAACTAAATATAATGATGATATAGACGATGATGATGAAATTGCCGAAGAAGATATAGATGATTTATTAGCAGAATATGGTATGGATGATGATATGGAGGAAAATGGTGAAGACGAAGACGAAGACGAAAACGAAGATGAAGATGAAGCACAAGAAACCGGTGGGGCTGGTAAGAAGACAATAATAGTAGATGACGATGTAGAAGCAGACGACGCACACGCAGCAGATGACGATATAAAAAGAGATATTACTGGTTTAAGTTTATCTAACCCTAGTCCGTTTGAATCAAAAATGATTGATTATGATAAAAAATTATTTGTTTCTGATACTGGTAAAAAAAATATGAAGTCTTATGCTACCACTTGTGCTTGGAACCGGTTAAGACACCCTGTCATATTAACCGATAAGGAAAAAGAAAAAATTGATAGAGACCATCCTGGCTCATATGATAAAACCTTTAAATATGGCACTAGTACTGATGAAGATAAAAAATTTTGGTATATTTGTCCTCGTTATTGGAGTCTGAGAGATAATACAAGTTTAAATCCAGATGAAGTTAATCCAGATGAAGTTATTCCATCTAAAAACGAAAATGTTAAATCTAAACACGTAGTTCCTCCTGGAAAACATATTTTTGAATTTAATGATAAAGGAATAGAGCATTTGGACAAAAATAAAGAGTATAAAACACATAATCCAGGATTTTTGAAACCGAATGAAAATGGAGTATGTTTGCCATGTTGTTTTTCTAGTTGGGATAAAGATGAACAAATACGTCGTCGCGCGACGTGTCTTAAAAAACCAGAAACAAAGGTTCCTATTGCTAGAAAGAAGAAGAAGAATGATGAAAATATTGATGAATATATTTTATCACACGATAAATTCCCAATTACTCAAGAAAATAGATTTGGATTTTTACCATTAGCAGTTCAAAAGTTTTTACATACCGATAATAAAAAATGTCAAATAAGTGATTTAGATACAAATATTAAACCAAATTATCCTTGTTTATTGAGACATAGTGTAGAAATTAATAATAACCAATCTTTTGTTGCATGTATAGCTGATATATGGCATCGAATGTTAAACAAAAAACTGCCAACAATAAAAGAAATGAAGGAAATAATAATTGATGGTTTAGATATTGATAGATTTGTCGCATTACATAATGGTAACTTAGTTAAAATTTTTTACAAAAATGATTTAGATAATGAAAATGACGAAGAAGAAGAAGAAAGCAATGATGATGAAGAAGAAAGCAATGATGATGAAGAAGAAAGCAATGATGATGAAGAAGAAAGCAATGATGATGAAGAAGAAAGCAATGATGATGAAGATGATACTGAAGAATTAACTGGTGGTGCTGATGGTGATGACGGAACAATAAATGAAAATTATGCTGATGTATTTTCTGAAAATAAATCAAAGCTATATGAAAAGGCTGATAAGACAAATCCCATACATACTAATGCATTAAATAAAATAGCAACAGCTTATACTAATTTTAAGGATTATTTAAGAGATGAAAAATCCGAAATTGATTCTCAGTATTTATGGGACTTGATTTGTATTCCAAACCCTAAAATTTTCCCTGCTGGGTTAAATATGGTAATCATAGAATTGTCTCGAAAAGATATAACAGATAATGTTGAAATATTATGTCCATCAAATCATTATTCTGATACATTTTTTGATGAAAAAAAGAGAACTGTGCTTATTTTAAAAATAGATAATTTTTATGAACCAATATATTCGTATAAAAATGATAAACAGATTACAATTATACCTAATTTTACTGAAATGGCCGAGAAAGAATTACCTAATATAAAACAACTATTATCTTTGATGAAAATAGTATTATCTTCAAAATGTAAACCGCAATCAAGTATGCCAACAATATATAATTTTAAAAAAAATATGTCATTAACAAAACTTTTGAAATGTTTTGCATATAAATCAAGAATGAAAGATTATACAATAGATCATTATGTAAAAAATTATGATAATAAAATTATTGGCATAAATGTTATGAATAATAAAACTAACCAAAAAGGATTTATACCTTGTTATCCATCACCTTTGCCATACCCAGTTGTTGATAATATTGTATGGAGTGATGATATTTATACAAATACTTATGAGAACACAAAAACATTTTTAACAGATATATATAATGTAACACATAATGTGAATAAAATACTATGTAAACCTTATGCAAAGGTATTTGAAGATGGATTGATTGTTGGAATTTTAACAATAACAAACCAGTTTGTTTTAATTTCAGAACCAATTCAAGATACATTTGGGGATGATTTAAAAATAATAGATGGATCAAATTATACTGATGTAGATAAAACCATAAGCACCAGCAATGACGTTGATTCTGAAAGAGTTAATTTTATTAAAAAAATTCATTTGGAAACAATGTTTTATAATGCGTTTCGAAATACAGCAAGATACTTATTAGGTCAACACGAAAATAATGATATACGTAGAGAGATTGAAGAAAAAACAAAATCAACAAATTCATATTTGAAAAAAATGCATAGTATTGAAACATTATTGAGAGATGTGATGGAAAAAAAAATAACATTTCATGATTATGATGATAGTGAAATATTAAAACTAAATAATGTTACAAGTTGTTATAATAATTGTAAAAATAAACCATTTTGTAAGAAAATAGAAGAAGAAGTCGAGGAGGAAGAAGCTAGCGAAGCCGAGGAAGAAGCCAGCGAAGCAGAGGAAGAAGCCAGCGAAGCCGAGGAAGAAGCCAGCGAAGCCGAGGAAGAAGCCAGCGAAGCCGATGAAGAATCCGATGAATATAACCAAGAGGGTGGTGATAATGACATCAAATGTGCTCTTATGATTCCTGAAACAAATTTAATTAATAAAAAAATAAACGATACTTTTTATTTTGGTAAATTAGCAGATGAAATAATTCGGTATAAACGAATTAAATCTTTTATTTTTAATCCCAAAACATTAATGTCCTTTTCTAATGTAAATTACAATTTGAGAGAGAATGAAATAATATTATTACAATCTTTATTGAATAAAGAATATTTTGAAAATATCGTTATAGCAAAAGATAGTCAATATATTACCAAAAATACATATGATACATCACAGCCCTTAAAAACACAAACATATTCAAATGTTGAAAATATTGAAGATATAAAAGTAGACAAAAATGTACAAACTACAATTAGAGAGGAACAATCTCAAGTTAAAAAAATGGGACATAAAAATGACGTAGATAATTGTAAAACAATTTTAAAAGACAAAATTCCATTTTCTAGAAAATATTTTACTAAATTATTTCCAATTGGTAGTAAAGAAAATGTATATATACCAAATGATGGATGTTATTATAAACCACTTTTAACAATTATTAAAGATTACAATGATAGTTATAAAAATATAACTCAAAATGATTTGGAAAAGGCATTAGTTGATGAATATAGAAAAATATATGACAAGTATAGTAAAAATATATTAAAAATATTAAAGGCTCAGCATAAAAAAATATTATCTGACCTGGTTAGTAATAAAAAACTTGATTTTTTTACTATGATAATTAGTGAAAATTATTATTTAACTCTATTAGATTATTGGCTATTAGCAAAACACTATAATTTACCTTTAATATTCATGTCAGATACATCGTTAATGGAAAATAATAAACAAATAATGGTTGCGCATACAGACAATAAAGATGCCTACTATTTTTTAAAAACAACTTCTACATTTACATTTCCAAATAAATCACCAACATATACATTAATTTTTGATAAAAACAATAATATAAAAATACCTGTTAATGAGCTTAGAGATGATGGTATAAAGGAAGAAATACGTAATGGATTTACTGATACTAATTTAATTGATTTTATTGAAAAATTTACACTTAAATATGCTTATAAACGTAAACGTTTACCAAATAAAACACAACGCGTTGCGCCTGAACCTGCTATGCCTGAACCTGCTATGCCTGAACCTGCTATGCCTGAACCTGCTATGCCTGAACCTGCTATATCTACACAAAAACCTGTCAAAAAACTTCCCAAAAAAATGAAATTGAAAAAAATTGAAAACTAAGCCAATTAAAAATGAAAGGTATTACCATACAATATCAAGATGAACCCATCCGAAACCGAAACCGAAACATGCTATCAATGCAGCAAGTCAATCAATATTGACAATGATGATTATTATTATGACTGCGAAGAGGATACATTTCTCTGTGAAGAATGTGATGATGTAGAGTAGATGAATAATTTTATAAAAAAATTGTAATTATTTTTTTATAAATGTAACATTTTTTATTATATATTATATATTATATTTTTAATTTTAAAACCCAGCATCATATCCATCATCATCACCCATGTCAACTGCGTTAAGATTCGAAACATTATTATTAATTGTTAGATTTTTAATACTACATTCATCTTCCCCATTATTATAACCTTCAAATCCATCCTCAATTATTTGTTCGGCATTTTCATCTTCCAAATCATCTGCTTTAATTTGAGTTATTTTATCAATATCCAGAATAACTTGAAATGCGCTTGTTCCAAAATACCCTTCCTGTCCACACATAACATTCGCTGATACACCTTTCATCTGGTCTAAATCAGCATGACGCGCAGCGTTTAAGAACATTTCAGGCGTTTCCTCAAATGAAGCCTTTGCAATGGGACCAATATCATCGTTATTAATTCCGTGACGGAATATAGATACCATAGAATCATTACACGTCATGCGGTCGCAAAGCATACTCAGGTGATGAAAATTAATGTATGTGCTATCAAATTCAATCACTTCTGAAAGTTCATTCATAATTGATTGACGTGCTGCTTCTATACCAAGAACACGATAAATTTCCTGAATATCATTTGTATACGTGCGAGTAACATCAATATTATCCATACTTAATAACTCCATCAAATTTGTTCCAATTGTATCAAGAACCCACGTCTCTTTTTTTTTGAAACTACCATCTTCCATAATTAAACTATCAAGAATTTTTCGCGGTGTCACCTTTTTAATGTTTTTAACACCACGTAATACTAATTTATCTAACAATGTATCCTGAAAATTTTTTAACAAATAAATCTCATCAGATTGATCCAATGGCTTTTTCTTCAAACTATTCATTTTTGTTGTAGTCTTATTATTCATCCGAAGACGGAACACAAGATTGTCACTATTATAATCTGAAAATACGCATGTTAATTGGTCTTCGCTATATGTATTATTAATCGCAAAATGAATATCATCCATTGATATATTTCGGTCCAACATTTCTTCGTTATTTAATACGATACGAATAACCCAGTTAGATTTAGTTTTAGTAGAAGAATTATCAGATTTGCCTTCTTCGTCAATATTACACTCGTCAATCATTTTTTCAAATTCATCATACAATAGCATAACATCCTTATCTTCGTTAATCATTGTCTTTCCACTATTATCTGGGTCAAAACAAATCTTTACAGAATCTACGATTGTTCGCAATTGCGTGTGTTCTAAGTTATTAATCATACGTTTGGCATTTTCTTGGTCACATTCTTCATTCTTATGTAAATGGACAGTACAAGATGGATTTTTCGGATTTTCTGATAAAGATATAATTTCTTCAATGCGCGGCAAACCACGTGTTACATTAGACTTACTAGCAACACCAGCAAAGTGAAAGGTATTCAAAGTCATTTGCGTTGTTGGTTCACCAATCGATTGAGCTGCAATCATTCCAACCATTTCACCTGGCGCGATAATAGCTTTCTTATACAATAACACAATGGTATCAATCAATATCGATAATGCTTTTCGATTGAAACGTTTTATCATAAGTAAATCTTTCGGCGTAAGATAATAATAATACAACATTTTGAAAAGCATATTAGGTTGACAAAATTGAATAGACATAAGACGATTAAATCCTTCGTCAATGATTTCCATCGCTTCAAGTGGAGTAATGTCAACAAGTGAATTCAAATTGATATGTTGTTGTCCTTGTATATTATTGATTGTATGAATAAATGAAATAGGCATACTTATGTTTCGATTGTCACGATAACCAAAGACATTTGTCACTAATCCAGTTCTGATTTGAATCGCCATATCAATCAGTTCTTTCGTTCGCTTTGATAAATCATTCACTTGTTTTGAAAGCCTTTTAATTGTTGGCTTTGTAAATGAGGCAATATAGACATCATCGGCTTTGCTTTTTCCACTAGCTGATACATTCGGCATTTGAAAATGTGTATAAATATCTTCTAATGACATTTGAACCAAAGGAAGAGGTTGTGACTCAACTTTTACTGGGTCAAATCCGTCATCACCATATGTAAATTGGACAATTTTGCTTTTATTGTTGCGCACCGTCATATCATATTCAACCTTAAGGTCTTCTAACCCTTTAATTAAACGACGTTGAATATAACCAGTTTGAGACGTTTTCACTGCTGTATCAATAATACCAATACGACCACCCATTGCGTGAAAGAACAATTCTTCCGGCGTTAATCCGGCAATAAACGAATTTTCAACAAATCCACGCGCAGAAGGAGAATCATCATACTTTGTAAAATGCGGCAAGGTGCGATTTTCAAATCCATATGGAATACGCTTGTTATCGACATTTTGCTGCCCTAAACACGAAATCATCTGTGAAATATTCAAATCACTTCCCTTAGAACCAGCATTGACCATGATAACAAAACGATTATCTTTATTCAAACTTTCACGACCAATTTTTCCAGCATCATTTACTGCTTTACTCAATATATTATTTATTTGAGTTTCAAATTCTCGTTCATCTGTTTGTCCAGATTTATTTTCAAAAATTCCCAAATGGGTTTGGTCAATTAACGTTTTGACTTCTAATTTCTTTTTCATAATAATATCAGCAATTGCATCATTTGTGGTTTTATTTGCAATCAAATCACTCACACCTACACTATACCCGCTCGTCTTCATGTATTCCGTTACAATATTTTGTAAATCATCCACAAAATTAATGGACTCTTTATTTCCATAATCATTACAGATACGATGAATCAGCCCATTTGTACCATCACCAAGCACACCCTTCTCTAATTGACCCCTTACAAATTTTCCATTGACAATTTCCAATACATTATTTGATGTTTTATATTCTTCATTATCAGCGTAACGCTTTGTTTTATACTTCAATGTAAACGGCGGTAAAATTTGTGACAATAAATTAAAATTAGATACTTCTTTTTTTGATAGTTTTTCAACATCCACCTTATTGTATGCCATAAGTAAATTCATAGCATCACGATGACTAAATTTGATATTTTCTCTTGTAAAACGATAAGACCCAAGCAATGAATCTTGAAATATACCAATAATTGATTTGTTGTTTGCTGGACTAACAATTTGCCAAGGAACCGCTGCTAAATTTCTTAGTTCCGACTCACTCTCTATGTCTTGAGGCATATGTAAATTCATTTCATCACCATCAAAATCAGCATTGTATGGCTTTGTATCAGCAACATTCATGCGAAATGTATCGCCAACCGGCATAATTCGAACAATATGTCCCATCATAGACATTCTGTGTAGAGTAGGTTGACGATTGAATAGAATACAATCTCCATTCATCATATGACGATGAACAATATCGCCTTTCTCTAACTTGATAGATTCGCGATCCACATATCGCAATGAAATATTGTCGCCATTTTTCTTTTCTAAAATCTTCGCACCTGGATAAACGTCTGGTCCATTGCGAACAAGTGTTTCAAGAAATTTTACATTTCGTGAATTTACAATGACTGGCTTTGTCAAATTTTTTGCCATTTTCAATGGAACACCCAATTCCATTGCCGATAAATTTGGGTCTGGCGTAATAACTGAACGACCACTGAAATCAACACGCTTTCCCATCAAATTTCCTCTCACACGCCCATGTTTACCAACTAAACGTTCTTTAATGGATTTCAAAGGACGTCCAGAACGCTGTGACATTGGCGGAGCACCAGGAATTTTATTATCAACAAGCGAAGCAACATAATATTGCAATAAAACACTCCAATCATGAATCACGTTGGCCGATGCGTTCACTTGAATCTTTTCTTGTAATGTTTTATTCGCTTTTAAAATACTAACAATAATATGCGTAATATCATCTTCACTGCGTTGTTGTGAATCATGTTTTACTGAAGGGCGAACGGCGGGTGGAGGAATTGCTAAGACTTGACAAATCATCCAATCAGGACGCGACCAAATTGGACTAAAACCCATAAAGGTTACATCGTCATCTGATATGCGCCGAAAACACTTCAATAAAATTTCTGGAGTAAGATTCATAACTAAATTATCCCCATCAGTATTTTCCCATTCCGCAATTAAACTAGACAATCCTTCCTTTTTTATTTTAGTAGGCTGTTTGCAGCCACACCCATCATCTGTATCTTCGCCACAGCGTTTAATTTTACTTGCTAATGCGAAGACATGACCCCATCTATCTTGAGACGACATATTCAATAAATGTTTGTATTTTTCTTTGCTGATTTTCAATTTACTACATTTTATACAAACACAACGCGCAATTTTAACAATTGTAATAAGATACTGAATGTAAAACAAAGGTCGAGCTAATTCAATGTGTCCAAAATAACCAGGCGTTTGCATATAATCAAGACCATCTGTCGGACAAATCAATCCTGGTTCTAATACACCCATTCTCGGATCAAACAATCCATTAATAACGGGTTTGTTATTTACATATGCTTCACGATTCGTAATCTCTGCGACAGACCCTTTTCGAATTTCCTCTGGAGATAAAATACTAAATTGAATACCGATAATTTTAGAAGCGTTTTTCTTTTGACCTGAATTATTTTTATTTGAAGCCATGGTGTCTCTTATATTAACATAACAATATTTAGATATGTTTAATTCAATTTTTTAATATATTATATAATTTATAATTTTTTTTATAAACTTTATAATTTTATGATTATAAAAAAAATTGAATTAAATATACGTTGCCTATTTAAAATAACAATCAACTAAATCTATCATGTCTTCATCAAACGATATGCAAATGAACTCTCCTCCTGCTAATAAATATAATACACGTTCTACTACTAGTGAACGGAATAAAAAGCGAAAGGTAGAAGCATTATCACCTACTATGCCTATTAAAAATTCACAAAAAAAATATAAACGAACCCATCATGGTGATGATGACGCAGAAGAAGACGTCGAAGGTAATGATGATGACGATTATGAAGACATCGAAAGTGATGAAGAAGACGATGACGATGAAGAAGACGATGACGATGAAGAAGACGATGAAGAAGACGATGACGATGAAGACGATTCGGATTATATTGTTTCTGATGATGACGCTGAT
>Ga0315316_10000253_pt1 | contig 33728 bp, 33 predicted proteins | sample M160m3416metaG_FD_203702 | JGI IMG/M metagenome (GOLD analysis project Ga0315316, IMG submission 203702) | Ammonia-oxidizing marine archaeal communities from Monterey Bay, California, United States - M1 60m 3416 | ecosystem: Environmental > Aquatic > Marine > Intertidal zone | place: USA... | reverse complement strand
GAAAACACGCTTGAGACTTCTCGGCATACAACCGGCTATTTGGCTGCTGGCCCAACCGATGGGCCTCTCCTCATTTTTGTTCATGGATGGCCCGAACTTTCGCTAAGTTGGCGCCACCAAATATCGACCTTCGCAGGATTAGGCTTTCGGGTGGTAGCCCCCGATATGCGTGGCTATGGACGCTCCGCAACCTATGGCTCGGTTGCTGACTTTGGTCAGGAAGTAATCGTTGCCGACATGATAGAGCTACTCGATCATCTTGGTTGCGAGAGTGCTGTATGGATTGGTCACGATTGGGGAAGTCCAGTCGTGTGGAATATCGCAAGCCACCACCCTGATCGATGCCATGCAGTAGCTAGCCTCTGTGTGCCCTATCGAACTTTGGAACATAGTTGGGATGAGATAGTTGCTCTCGTCGATCGCAACGTTTATCCAGTTGACCGGTACCCAGTCGGCCAGTGGGACTACCAGCTTTTCTATCAGGAAAACTTCGAGAAAGCAGTCAGAGTATTTGAAGCGGATCCTTATATGACGGTGAAAGCATTATTTCGTAAAGGTGACCCGAGGGGGCTTGGCAAACCGGCTTTGACGGCCTCAGTGAGAGCCGATGGAGGGTGGTTCGGCGGAGCGGATGCAGTCCCCGATGTTCCTGCTGACCATGATGTCGTAACCGAAGATGATCTAAGAATTTACGCTGAAGCTTTAGGCAGAAATGGTTTTTTCGGCCCTGATAGCTGGTATTTGAATCATGAAGCTAACTCAACGTATGCGGCGAGTGCGGACAATGATGGTGTTTTGAGTATGCCAGTGTTGTTTCTGCACGCCCGGTATGACTATGTGTGTGAAACCATCTCATCGGAGTTGGCTCTACCGATGCGTGACTACTGCAGCGACCTTACGGAGTTCACATTAGATACCGGCCACTGGATGGCTCAAGAAGATCCCGCGAGAGTGAACGCTGCCCTTGTTTCGTGGTTGCAGTCCTCTGTCAGTTCTTGGTGGCCAATATTTCCTAGTTGATCTTTAGAACAGAAACATTTTTATTCTTCTGGGGTGGTTGCTAAGTTCACATAATGGAATCTTTGAGAACACCGGAAAATCGCTTTGATGATCTGGTTGACTGGCCTTTCGAACCAAAGTACGTGGAGATAAGCGACTCTCTTCGCGTCCACTACGTTGACGAAGGCTCAGGCCCCACGGTTCTGCTGCTCCATGGTGAGCCTACTTGGGCTTATCTATACCGGAAAATGATCCCGATACTTGTCGCATCGGGTTGTCGTGTAATCGCCCCGGATTTAATCGGTTTCGGGCGCTCTGACAAACCGACTCTGAGAGATGACTACACCTATGGGCGCCACCTCCGATGGCTAACGGAAAGCATTGATGCGATCGGTTGCTCAGATGACCTTGGACCACTCACCGTGTTCTGCCAGGATTGGGGTGGTTTGATCGGACTTAGTCATATGGCCCGAAATGCAGAAAAATATAGGGGAGTTGTAGCTTCGAACACAGGAGTACCCCTAGGAAAAGATTTTTTGAGGACTAGTGAAGATGCTTTCGCCCGATGGCGTCAGTATTCCCAAGACCTCGATCCGTTTCTAGCCTCAGCTTGCTTAGCTGGGGAGTCCACTCCTATTGAAGGAATGGCATGTGACCTTTCAGTCCAGGAACGAAAGGCTTATGACGCTCCATTTCCTACAGAAGTTTATACCGCTGGGGCGCGCCAGTTCCCGCTCATCGTTCCGACTTCGGCTACTCATCCAAGTGCGCCAATATGTTGGGAGACCTGGTCTCTGCTAACTGACTGTCAAGTGCCTTTGACGACGGCATTTGGAGCTAATGATGATGTAACTGGTTCTATGCAAGGCCTTTTGTCTGGAAGAGTGGCAGGCGCAAAAAATCAGCCACACACTATTATTGAGGATGCAGGGCACTTTATACAGGAGCAACAGCCTGGTAGGTGCGTGGAAGTAATTTTGTCCTTGTTAGACAGAACAGACTGATGTTGTTGCTTAAAGGGACCCAGATGTCACGATAGTGACCAAGGAGAGGTCTTGTCTGTCTGATGCTTATTGTCCATGACCTCGGCCAGCTAGCGATTGGCTAGCGATAATTTGTTGTGAACTAGAAGACGAGGGCAGTCGTAGCCGCCGATGCGATCAACAACAAGAGGAGTACAATAACTCCTCGTTTTACTCCGGTATCAGTCTTAATGGGGGAATAAACGTCGTTTGCGACTTTGCTTTGTTTGGTCTTCGCTAGTTTTGCTCGCTTGGGAGCCTTGAGAGGTGACCGGTTAGCTTCCTGCATTTGAGATGAATTGGATTGGTCAATCTCCTCAGACAGGATTTCTGGCTGCGGTGAGTAGGACAACGCAGTCGGTTCATAACCTGGATTTAACCAGCCCATGTCTATCGGTGGAAGTTCGGATGGAGGACCGACTCGCTTCGAACCTGGTTGAATATCGTCAATGCCCCATTCGGAGGCTTCTTTCTGAGGTTCGGTATTCATATAGGCCATCGTAAGCGGTAAATATTCTAATTTGTGTCCACGTCTCGTGTGCTCCTCAAACCGAATTGTCAGATACATAGCTAGGCATTGATAGAGGTCAGACTTTAGAACTTCATTTCTGGAACATTATCGCCCTGATCTTCTCTCAGCCAAGTCACGAAAAAGGCAACATTTTGGTTCTATCCATGCGGATGTGAGAACCTCTCTCCCCTTCGAAGCTTTAGATGTAAGGTCTTCCTATGACTATTGTTCACTCATCAGCAACAGCGGCTGCCGCACTTGCAAAGTACGATATAAAAAACGCTACAGCTATACAGGTTGGCGATCTTTACGTATTCAGCGGAATGACTGCAATCGACCTCAACACCTTTGAGGTAAGCGATGGAGATATCGCTACTCAGGCTCGAGTTACACTTGAAAACTTTGGCCTAATCCTTGCAGACATTGGACTGTCGTTAGATCACGTAATCAAAGTTAATGCTCACCTGACCAATGTTGACGATTTTAGCATTTGGAACGAAGTCTTTCAGGATGTTTTTAGACCTCCATACCCTTGCAGAACCACTGTTGGTGCGCCACTTGTTGTGGGGCAAATTGAAATCGAGATTACGGCAACAACAGAGCCACGCGTATAAGCAAAGGGGCTGCGACGATCTCGCGTCCCCTATGATTTATGAGCCACGCAAACTATCGGATGGGTTTCGCAATAGGCCTTCCGAGCTTCCGACGAAGCAAGTTTTTGATGTTTTGGCTTCCGGACTCTTCTGGGGTCTTAACAGTTGATAGTGCGTAGAAGATTTAGTTACTGACTGTGACAAGTGTCACAGTCACCGACTGTTTTTAGAGCGTATCCTTGCGAGGCGCCCTTTTTGATCTAGGCGTTTTTCGAAACTTCCTAAGGGCGATAACAATGTCTAAAAGTCTCATGAGCTTTCGTAGTCGCGTGATCTCGACCGACCGAACCCAATGGCTTGCAGATCCAAGAGTGAACCTTCTATCGGGCCTCGTGGTAGCTTTGGCGCTTATTCCTGAAGCCATTTCTTTCTCTATCATCGCAGGAGTTGATCCCAAAGTCGGCTTATACGCATCATTCTCGATCGCAATAATTATTTCCATGACAGGCGGAAGATCAGGAATGATATCAGCTGCAACTGGGGCAATGGCTCTTGTTGTTGTGCCACTAGTAGCTGAATATGGAACTGGTTATCTACTCGCAGCTACTGTGTTAGCCGGCCTCATCCAAATTGGTTTCGGGTACTTGGGAGTTGGGTCCCTAATGCGATTTGTTCCAAGAACGGTGATGCTTGGTTTCGTTAATGCCTTAGCCGTGTTAATTTTTATGGCACAGATTCCACATATCTTACTTAATGATGGCCACTCGAATTCCAGCCAGTTGTACCTCAACGTCCTATTTATACTCTTTGGCTTACTCATCATCTACGGGCTGCCAGTCATGACGAAGAGCATTCCTGCGCCCTTAATAGCCATAGCGGTTTTGACCGCAGTAGCAACAATATTTAATCTTGACTTGCCGACGGTCGGAGATATGGGTGAACTTCCAAGTTCACTTCCTTTCCTTAATCTTCCTGACGTGCCATTTAACCTTGAGACGTTATTGATAATTCTTCCATTTTCGCTGACCTTGGCCTTGGTAGGACTGCTTGAATCTTTGTTGACTGCTCAGCTACTTGACGATTTGACGGATACGGATTCCAACAAAAACTTAGAATCAAGAGGGCAGGGGATAGCGAACGTCTTCACAGGATTTTTGGGAGGAATGGCTGGTTGCGCGATGATCGGGCAGTCAATGATTAATTACCGTACTGGAGGGCGGACCCGACTCTCCACGCTTGCGTCTGGCGTCTTTTTGCTTCTTCTGATCTTGGTTTTTGGGGACATTGTGGCCCGTATTCCGATGGCTGCACTTGTGTCAGTGATGGTGATGGTAGCTATAGGTACTTTCAGTTGGGAAAGCGTGCGGCCATCGACTCTGCGCCGGATGCCGAAGTCAGAGACAGCCGTAATGTTAGGGACTATCGGGATCGTTGTCGTGACCGAAAACCTTGCATACGGTGTTGGTTTCGGAGTGCTGCTTTCGGCAGTCTTCTTCGTCCGGCATGTATCTGGAGTAGTGAAAGTTACTAGCTGCGTTGATCCGGACAACGTCGAGCGTCTTTACGCAGTCCGAGGTGAATTATTTTTTGCATCGACCAATGACTTAGTTCACTCCTTCGACTATGACTCCGTGAAAGTGAAACGTGTGGAAATTGATTTGAGCGAAGCGCGAATATGGGATACCTCGGCAGTTTTTGCGTTAGATGCTGTCATAGCGAAGTTTGCTGAACGCAATATTGAAGCAAATCTTGTTGGTCTGAATCGCCACGCAGAATATTTCCACTCTCGCGCTACTAACACATCTACTGCCGGGCATTAGACAGAGGCTCCTGATTGAGATAGGAGTAAGCCCGGCCCTAAATGCTTTCTAATGCCCATTGCCATTCCGGACAAAGATCTCCAAGACCGCTATCCAAGGGGGCTTATTGGTTAAGGTCATAAGATGTCTAAGAGTTATTTTATAATGATATCCACGGACCCAGAAATTGACCCACGCAAATGTGTGGTAGGCATTGCCTGCGCAGCTCAAGCAGTTCAAGATGGTCACTTGGTCAACGTTTTCTTCGCTTCGCATGCGGTCCGATTACTTCAGACTGACTACATAACGAACATTGACGGAAAAGTTGGTGAAGCTGCTGGTACTGCTGTTGAACTCTTGAAGACTTTAGTGACAGGCGCTCAAGCTGTTCATTGTTCTGGCGGTAGTCAGAGAGTCGTAGGCGTGAGTCCAGAGAATGCGGAAGAAATTCTCGTAGGCGGTTACGAACTGAATTGGGCCGGACCGGCAGCGGTTGTATCTCTTAGCGGCCACGCTGACGTAGTTTTGACATTCTGATCCGAACGGCGTGTACTAACAAAGCCATGAAACGTCAGATTTATGAAGATTCTCACGTTTAGTGAAAAGAAAGTATCTCATTTCAATGAGGTTTCTTGTTTCGTAGCGTTGCAAAACCACAACTCCTAAGAGGATGGTAAATATGTTTGCGCGTCCGCAGCGTACTGTCGATTATAAGTCGGGCTGATAGTTACGTCATTAATGCATACATGATTTGGTAGTTGCGCTAGAAAACGGATCAGTTCTCCGCAGTCCTCGGGCTGCACCATCTTGGCTCGGTCCTCAGCAGATACAGGAATTGGCCGATTATCCAGAATAGGTGTCGCAACTTCACCTGGGCATACGGCACAAGCTCTCACTCCGAATATGCCTGCCTCCATGTTAATGCTTTCATTCATAGCATTCATGGCGTGTTTGGCAGCGGTATACGCCGGCCCGGTCAAAATATGGACGTGCTTGCCTGCCCACGAGGAGATGTTTACTATAAGACCTTCACCCTGCGATTTCATAGTTGGCAGGACAGCTTTGCAGCAATAGAAAGCGCCGTCCAAATCAATGCGTACTACCTGATCCCAATCTTCAACACTCACATTATGCCAGTTGCGCTCTTTCACATTAATGCCCGCTGAAGCCACTAAAACGTCGATGCGGCCGTGAGTTTCAATAATTCGCGCAGCTACTTTGGCCACAGCGTCTTTGTCGGCGACATCAAGTAACTCGACGCTAGCTTTACCTAAGCAACGTTGGGCTACCTCTTCGAGTTTTTCTCGACGGCGACCAGAGAGAACCACGTGCATCCCAGCTTCAGCAAGCGCAACTGCTGAGCCTTCGCCTATCCCGGTTCCAGCACCCGTGATCCAGGCGACTTTGTTATTTAAATCTCGAAGCATGTTTCCTCCATGTCTGTGAACACTGCGAATAATTAGACGACGGTAGCATGACTAATTCTGTGGAATGTGAGAATAGTGGAGTCAGGCCGATTGCTTGCTGATGAGTTCAGTCAATTAACCTCTGAGAGCTCATCGCTGACTGTTGCGACAGTTGAAATAAATGAAAGCTGGTGCAGGGACTTAGTCAGCAAACTCGAGACATACTTTATTCGGGTGGCTTATAAGTATTTGGCCGAGTAGCTGCTTCAACAGCAGCTTGAGCCGCCGCCGCCTCAGCAGCTTCAGCAGCAGCCTGGGCGCTTGCCTCTGAACGGCTCGACCACAGTTTGCCTGTAGCAGCCCATGCTTGAGCAGATGAAGCCCAAGCACCAGAAGTTGACCAGGCAACCGCTGCATCCGCGTAGGCGGCATTTCGGTAGTCATCGGCAGTTGAGCGGTATCTGATTGCAGCTTCACTTCCAGGATCAGCTTGTTCAGCAGCCCGAAAAGCAGCTGCGGCAGCCCGATAGGCGGCACTTGGGTCAGCAGCTTCCGCGTCGACTATCCATGTAAGAGTCGCATCAGTCCATGCTTTAGCCGCAGCGATCCATGCAACAACGGCGGCATCTCCAGACACAAAACTCCTCATTGAACTTTGACGGGGTTACAGAAGAAGACTACAAGAAGTTACCAATTCTGAAACAGCAGACTGAGCCGTATCCCGAATCGAATTGAGCTGTAATTGGTTAAGCTCCAAAGCGCTACTATCGCAAGTGAATGCTGAGTCCCGACACGCCGCAAAACAATGTGGCTAAATGACGCGAAATAGCGAGGAAAGCCAGTGGCAGGATTAGAAGATGCTGAAGGAATGGACCGAAGCAACGAATGGGAAAGGCTTCGAGAAGCTCACCTCGTGGCAAAGGAACTAAGGCCGACCTCATCAGCTAACGGCGTACACCACTTAGCGCTGTTGTGTTCCGATGTTGCACAAACCATCACTTTTTATCAAGAGGTGCTCGAGTTTCCCCTTACTGAACTCTTTGAGAATCGCGACTACAAGGGCTCAACACATTTTTTCTTTGATATAGGCAATGGTAATGCATTGGCTTTCTTCGATTTTCCCGGTTTAGATTTAGGTCCGTACCAAGAGGTCTTGGGATCGATGCATCACCTCGCTATTTCGGTAGCACCTGATACGCACGCATACCTCAAATCAAAACTTAAAGCAGCTGGTGTCAATATTGTTTTCGAACACGGAAATTCATTCTATTTCAATGGTCCTGATGGTGAACGCCTCGAACTTCTTGCTGAGCCGTTAGGTCAAATGAATGGGCGAGCGGTGCTCTGACCAACACCGAGCTAATGCCGCGTATCCAGAAAAGCTCCTGTTGACTCGGACTGAAGTTGAAGTAATGACGTTAAGGAATCTTTAGGCAATGGTGCCAGCCTGTCGTAAAGCTGCAATTTCTTCGGGTAAGTAACCGAGCTCCGCTAGGACTACGTCCGTGTGCTCTCCCATTATTGGTGCCCCCTCATGCAAAAGTTCAGGAGTTTCCTTCATTCTCCATGCTGGTCGCGCTGACCGAATACGCCCAACAGGAAACACGTCATGTTCTGGTACTGACTCGCGCTCTTTGACCTGCGGGTGATCATGTATCTCGTTACGAGGTATGACTGGCCCTACAGGCACATCATGCTCACCAAAAGCATTAAGAGTTTCTTCGGTGGTCCACTTAGATATGTGTTCGGCCAGTAAGTCTTGAAATTCGTCCAAGTTAGATGCACCTAAAACTTGGAATCGAGGATCTTCAGCTAACTCGGGGCGGTTAATAGCCGCACAAATGCCTGCCATTGGACCCATAAGTGGCATCACCACGACAGCCCCGTCAATGGTCGAATAGACACGGTAATACTCGCCAGGATAAATTCCGGGGCCGTCTACATCTCCGACAATGCTGTGCTGCATCATTGCATCTGGCCACATGTAAGCGAGGTTTGCTTCATGCATACTCACTTCAACTTCTTGACCTCGCCGGTCAGGGTGCCGCTCTCGAGCGAACAATGCTGCAAGAATCGCTTCAACTAGTGCGTGCGACGTGATTTTATCAGCAGGAAAATGATGGCTCAGATCAGCTGCACCGCTAGCGCGATCACGTTGCACATCAACTATTCCCGTGACTGCTTGAATTACGTAGTCATACACAGGCTCCTCAGACATGGGTCCAACAGTCCCATAGCCGTTAATCGAAGCATATATGAGCGCTGGATTACGCTGAAGACATTGTGAGGGGTCCAAGCCAATACCAGATGCTTTACCTGGTCGCATGTTCTGAATTAACACGTCCGCCTGATCAGCGAGTTGTTGTAAAATTAGCTGTCCTTCTGGCTGGCGTCCGTTTACCGAGATAGCTCGCTTACCGCGATTAGTATTGTAAAAATATGCTGTCATTCCGTTACGAGCGTCGCCGGTGCCACGGGTAAAGTCAGGCACGTTCGGTGGTTCGACTTTAATAACTTCTGCTCCCAAATCGGCCAACAGCATGGCTGCCAAGGGTCCCGACAAGACGCTTGAAACGTCAAGCACGCGGATACCCTTTAGAGCTGGGTGTTTAGTCATGAGATAGTCGTACTGTTGGCCCGAGCAACGGCAGCGGTGGTGGCGTTTTGAAGTGTTCGTGCTAACAGACTCATGGCAAGACTATAGCCGCAAGTAAATTGGCAGAAAGGCTCAATGAAGCTTGGCCTCTCAGGTAATTTGGCGGCCCTGTCAAGCAGCACAAATTTGATACGAAATGGTGTCTGTGGAAAAGACCTACGATAAATTAAGCCAATGGCAATAGTGTTGGAACACGATGAAGTCGTCCGCACCATGACTGGCGGAATGGCCTCAGGCCACCCAACATTCGAGGGGAGCGAGAGGCTCCTCCCCAACGGCCGGCCTACTGGCGCTTTTAGAGATGAGCTAAGAAAAATTCCTGATCTAGCTAATGCCATGACTTGTTTGATATCGGTGGTTCTTCCGATTGTCTTAGTGGCTTTGGCGGTCTCTGTAGACCACTGGCTGGGAATTTTGTTAGCAATACCGGTAATGGGCATCGTGCAGAACCGTATGTTTATTTTGCATCACGAAGGGGCGCATAGGCTCCTGTTCAGCAATCGAAAAATTAATGATTTTATTGGGCTTAACGTGTTTGGCGCGCTGTCATTTGGCGGGGGTGGTCATGCTTACCGTCGTGGGCATAGCAACCACCATCGAGATGAATTTGGCCCGAAGGAACCAGACTTCTTGTTGTACGCTCTTTTTCCTGTTACGGGAGCTTCATTCCGCAGGAAACTACGTAGAGACTTCCTAGGGGTGTCAGCGTATCGACAATTGAAACCTCGTGTGGTTGGCGTTTTGAACCGGCGGTATGCGCTCAACAGCATCCGTTTCTACGTTGGACAAATAACAATCTTTTCGATGTTTTTTTTATCTGGGCAGCCTGCACTGTATTTACTGTTATGGGTTCTGCCTTACATGACTTTCTACCAAGTTATAAATCGGTTACGTGCTATTGCCGAACATGGCGGAATGACCCGTTCTGAAGATAAAAGACGAACTTCTCATCACGTGAGGCAGAGTATGCTCGCGAGAATATTCTTGGTACCGCTTCGAGTAGGGCATCACCTGGCGCACCATGTAGATAGTGGAGTTCCATTTAGGAATCTCCCAAAGTTAACTAAAGCACTGGAAGAAGATGGATATGTCTATGAAGATTTGCTTTGGCGAAGCTATCCAACATTGTGGCGTGCATTAGCTAAATCAGCTAGTTAATTTCAGGTTTTGACTAGAGAACTCAGAACGAGTGAGATTCGCTGAATTGAACTGAAGATACCGGCTAGACAATTAATCAGAATACAAATTCATCTTTGATTCTGGCCGAGTCCCATATTGTCAAACTCGTCTCAGGACCTTTTCGTTTCGTTCCAAGGACCGATATCAGCTCGTGGCTCTTTAGGAAGTCCGAGAACTCGCTCACCCACAATATTTCTTTGAATTTCGTTACTCCCGGAATAGATAGAACCAGGTCGAGCTCCAATAAAATTAGTGACCCACGCTTGCGACGAATACGGCGAGCCGATGTCATCAACTCCCACGCCCGTGGCGGAATCGCGACCGGAAGGAGCTGTAGCGTCCATGCCTACAACGTCCATCGCTAACTCAGTGAATCGTTGGTGGTGCTCAGACCAAAGAAGTTTATTTAAAGAAGATTCTGGACCTTGGCTGTAACCCTGAAGCGAACGAGCGACTGTCTGTAGTCCCATAAATCGCATTATCTGGGTAGTTGTGTATGCGGCAGCAAAACGTTGACGCATGACTGGATTCGAAATCTTGCCGTTCTGCTTCGCCGCACCGACCAATCGAGTCCACTCATCACCGTAGCGAATACCGTTCGTGGTTGAGTCATCTCCTCTTTCGTAGGCGAGAAGCGTATTCGCTACCGCCCAACCATTATGAACTCCTCCCAAAACATTTTCCTTTGAGGTTCGCGCATCGCTGAAAAACACCTCGTTGAAGTCATGATGGCCAGAAGCATTTACTATGGGGCGAACTTCGACACCGGGTTGATCGATAGGGCACAGAACAAAAGAAATCCCAGCGTGCTTAACCGCTGTTGGGTCAGTGCGGCAAAGAACAAAAATCCAATTGGCGTTGTGCCCTTGAGAAGTCCATATTTTTTGTCCATTTATCACCCATTCGTCGCCATCTAGGTCAGCCCGTGTGGCTAGAGACGCCAGATCTGATCCGGAGTTCGGTTCGCTGTAGCCCTGGCACCACACATCAGTTCCATCTAAAATTCTTGGAAGGTAATGTTGTTTCTGTTCTTCGGTGCCCCACTCGATAATAGTGTGCCCGATCATTCCGATAGAAAAAGGGTCATTATCGCTACCACTTGGAACGCCAACGGCAGCGAGTTCTTCTGCAAGGATGGTGCGCTCCAACTGGCTTAGCCCAGCGCCGCCGTATGCAGGAGCCCAAGCGACAGCTAGCAGCTGATTATCAGCGAGAATTTTGCGCCAGTCTTGAACAAAAGTTGCTCGTTGTTCCTTGGTGAAGTTCCCCATTCCATTCCAGTCCGTCGGAAGATTTCCAGAAAGAAACGTCTTCACTTTTGCTCTAAATTTGGCTGCTTCAGGGCTATAGTCTTCCATTGCTTCTCCAGTCGAGGGCGCTTCAGAGATAGCTTTAATTCTAGCTGGAAGTTAATAGGTCTAAAAGTCATCTTATGCAGAGCAATATTGGAAACGGCTCGAATATCCTGCAGCTGAACCTGAGAGATAGCGTTCTGATGTTTTGGTCATGGCGAGTGCGCGTTTTATGGCCTTGTAAACGATTGCCTCGGCACTGCAAGGCCACGTCCTGGAGAAGCTAATATTTCTGATCCTGCAGCTACGATTTCCCCGCGACTAATTGTAAAACTTGGCCAGCCTTTGATTTCCCATCCGTCATACGGCGAGTAACCTGCGGCGGAGTGCATGGTAGCCCCTTCGATGACTCGAGAATCATGAGGATCCCAAACTACTAAATCAGCGTCGGATCCAGGAGCAATGCAGCCTTTCTGAGGATACATGCCGAAAAGTTTTGCCGGGTTAGAGCTGGTTATTTCAACAAATCTCGCCAAAGATATTTTCCCGCTGGCAACGCCTAAATCCCACAGCATTGGCATCATCGTTTCTAACTCAGCCATTCCTTGTCGAAGGTCAGCGGCGCCCAAAGTCGGATCAAGCTTTTGTTCCAAGGTCCACGGAGCATGATCAGTCGCTACGGTACTGATTGTTCCATCGGAGATACCTGCCCAAAGAGCATCACGATCGGAGTCTTCGCGTAATGGCGGAGCGCCTGCATACTTAGCTCCATCGGTCTCATCGAAACGTGATCGCTCAAGATGTAAATAAATTGGCCGAGTCTCTACATATAAAGGTAGCCCTCGGGCTCGCCCTCGCCGGCAAGCCTCGAGCGCTTCTTGGCTTGATAAATGCACGATGTACGTAGCAGCACCAGAAACCTCACAAAAACCTACTGCGCGTTCAGTGGCAATACGCTCTGCAACTACCGGACGGGTCTCTGGGTAATGGTGATGCGCTGTTAAGTTCGCCTCTTTAAGCAGCTCCCCACAGCATCCCATCAAGGCAGCATCTTCGCAGTGCAATAGGACCACTGAACCCGCAGCAGCACATGCGCGCATTGCTCGCAGGAAACCCTCGACATCGCGATCGAATCGTTTGAAAGAAAGAAACATTTTGACGCTTGGGTGACCTGAAGCAGCCAACTGAGAAATCTGTTCAATGCCTTCAGCATCAGGGTCTAGTAGCACTGGGTGTTGAAAAAAATCAACCATTGAATTGGCTGCTGCGTCTCTCATGTCGCGCTCTAGACCTTCTGCCATTTGCTCACCCTTGCGAGGAAATGACATGTTCCCGACAGTAGTAACCCCGCCAGCTAACGCAGCCCGGCTTCCGATCTCAAAATCATCGGTCCAGCTGTTGACCCCAGGTCCTGTTCGCGGCGGAGAGAGATGGACATGAGGATCAACCCCTCCGGGAAGCACAAATTTTCCGGTTGCATCAATTTCTTGGGTGCCGGTCATAACACCACCTATTTGAGAAATTTTACCGTCAGCAATTCCAACATTGGTTGCTGTGGCCTCTCCAGCCAGGACAACTAAGCCATTTCGTATAACTAAGTCCATGCTTTGACCGGTCCTTCTAAAATGGTGACAGCGTTTACTGCTAAGTCGAACATTACTTAACATCGTCGGAGTAAGTGAGTAATAATGAGAAGGTGACAATGTTAGAAGAAGCTAGGAGTCAGCTATCTCGCATTTCAAAGCGTGATGACGTTGTTAAAGCTTGGGTCGCACGTCATGAAGATGCCGTAATTCTTGATGCCGTTGAGGGAGCCCCTCCGGGAAGTCTTCACGGTTGGACCATTGGCGTTAAAGACGTTATAGATACTGCTGATCTTCCTACCGAACGCGGATCGCCGATATACGCAAATCGTTGGACTGGTAATGACGCTGCTTGCGTTGCAGGAGCTCGAGCAGCGGGTGCTGTTGTGCTGGGGAAAACAGTAACGACAGAATTTGCTTTATTCACACCAAACAAAACAACAAACCCTCATAACCCTGATCGAACTCCAGGTGGAAGCTCTAGCGGTTCAGCAGCGGCTGTTGCAGACAATCAAGTCCGTGCAGCGTTTGGCACTCAGACCGTTGGGTCGGTACTTCGACCGGCTGCCTACTGCGGAGTTGTTGGATTCAAACCGACGTATCAGTTAGTGCCGACGGCAGGAGTGGCGACTTTGTCTCACTCTTTTGACACTGTTGGCTGGTTTACTAAAAACGTAACCGATTCGAAAATGATGTTTTCGACTCTTGTTGACACTAATTTAGATGAGCCAACTCGAATAAAAAAAATTGGCCGTTACCTATCGCATCAATGGGAAGCAGCCAAACCAGAAATGGCTGAAGTCATGAGGCTCGGAGAGAAAAAGCTATCGGACGCGGGAATCGAAGTAGTTAACGTAGATCCGCTGAAGCATTTAGCTCCAGTGTTTGAAGCAGCCAACACAGTGCTGCATTACGAAGTGGTTCGAGTCTTTGCATGGGAACGAAAGAACCACGCTGATCTGATTAGTCCTCTACTTCAAAAAATGTTATTAAACGGCGACAAAGTTGATCATCGTAAGTATCGTGCTGCTCAATTAGTTTTGCTTAAAGCCCGGAATCTGCACGATGAGTTCATGAGCGAAAGCGGATTAGACGCGCTGATCACTCCGAGCGCTTCGAGTGAAGCACCATCTATCGGCACAACTGGAGACTCTGTGTTTAACAGAGTGTGGACAGCGCTAGGAGTGCCGGCTATTCATCTGCCGACAGGCAAAGGGCCATTGGGTCTTCCGGTAGGAGTTCAATTAACTGGAAGCATGTGGGGCGACAACAAGTTACTTGGAGTCGCTAACGAAGCCGAAAAAGTTTTTGGGGTAACAGCGTAAGCCACTAACTTCTCGTATCAAGATCGAATTGTTTATTGGACATCTCGAGATCCCGTGTGCCTAAAAGCTAGTTGCAGTAATACCAAGACCAGGCAAGACTCAATGTTTATGGATATCGAAACGCTCTTAGCCAAACAGGAAATCACCGATGTTGTGTATCGTTATGCACGAGGAATAGACCGGATGGACTTCGAATTAGTGAGGTCCTGTTATCACCCGGATGCTTACGATGATCATGGAGCGTTCAAAGGCAACGTTGATGAGTTCATAAGCATGGTCGAAGACTTCATGCCGCGATGGACAGCCACCATGCACTTTATGGGAAATATTCTTGTTGAAGTCGAAGGTGAAACCGCTCGTGCTGAAACGTATGCAGTCGCATATCATCGTCGAGAGTTTTCTGATAGGGAAGGCAAGGACGATGTTTTTGGAATCCGGTATGTTGACCGGTTCGAGAAGCGGAACGGACAGTGGCTAATTGCTCACAGGGTCGTAGCGACTGAATGGCGGCGCGTAGAAACTGTGCCTGCGAACAGCAGTCGTGGTCAGGTAGGAGTTTGGGGTACACGAGATGGAAATGACGTCGTAGATTGGATTATGGGAGCAAAAACACCTGGTGGGTAGTAGCTGACTGAAGATACTGAGTGCCTGCTTAGATGTCTAGAAATTCGCTAAAGGCTATAGCGCTCAAAATCACCTAGATCTACGGCGTTGAAATCAGTTCGAGAAATGACCATGCTTATCAAACAAGAAAGCTCAAATTAGTTATGTCTTGTTAGCTTTCTTGTCTTTTTTAGCTTGACGCTTTTCTTTTGTGCTTTTGGCAGCTGGCTTTTTAGCAGCCCTGCCACCTTTGTCTTTACCGGCCATGCTGGCCTCTCTCTGATCGGAATGAAATACCGAACAGGCACCACTTTCTCACAGCAGTGAGAGCAGAGTGCGCCAATTGGCTCAATTCTTTCAAAGCGCACGATAATCGCTGCATCATTAATCAGAGAACCCAAAGAAACAATTTTCTGTTGACGTACTGAATCAGAAAATATTCACCCTAGATATTGGCTAATTCGATTAGCATTTTTAAGTAGACACAAAAATATTAAGAACCTCTTCGAAAAGCTTGCGACTTCTAGAGAGTGGGGCACCCTCTTACCCACTAATTAACTACTCGAGAACCTCGGCTGCGGCTAGATCGGCAATACGATCTCCGTCATAATTCAAGATGTCAGCTAAAATATCGAAAGTATGCTCACCAACAAACGGGGCTCGGTTAGTTGGCGTACATTCTGAGCGCGACATTTTAAACCGCGAGTTCTCGATAATCGAATGACGATTCGGATGATCCACCCACAAAAACGCGTCGCGATGAGCCAGCTGCGGGTCGGCAAGACACCCATCGCTGCTTTGCACTCGATGTGCAGCAACTCCTGCCGCTATCAACTTAGATTCTGCATCATCGACACTTTGGCTTTGAGTCCACTTTGTTAGTTCACCTTCAACGAAAGTACGAGCTGCATTGCGACCCCCCAATAGTTTAAGCTCCTCCATTGCCTCAAGATCTGGCCGCTTAATTACTCGACACAACTCGCGCCAAGCAGCATCATCAACTGCGGCTATAGCAATCCAGTTATCATCACCAGCGCATTGGAACCCGCCATGAGGAACCATTGCATCATCGTTATTGCCCGAACGGGTTACCAAATAATCATTAGCTGAAATGTCAAGCAACGCCGGAGATATAAAATGCTGAGCAGCTTCGGCTTGAGCAAGATCAATGTAAGCACCCACCTCAGTCCGGCGCTGTTGGTCTAAGGCAGCCAAGATAGTAGCCACCAGAAAATGAGTAGATGTGTAGTCGGTGTATGCGCCAAAGGGACCTGCCGGCGGACGGTCAGGCCACCCAGCTAATCCATAGAAACCGGATATCGCAGCACCTAAATTCCCGTAACCTGCAAAACTTGCTAGAGGACCGTATTGCCCATTTAAACAAGTAGAAACCATTATCATTCGCGAATTAATTTTTGCAAGCTGCTCATAGCCTAGACCCCAGCCTGTCATGACTTTCGGGGAAAAAGACTCGCTAACTACATCAGCCCAGCCGACCAGATCGTGCACGACACTGACCGCTTCAGGTTTACTCAAATCGAGAGTAAGCGACAATTTGCCTGCATTTGCGCTATCAAACATTGCAGACTGCTCGCTACCAGGAATATTGTCCCAAATAGGCAGAAACCCTCGAGCTGCATCTGGCTTTTTGTGGGACTCGATTTTGACGACCGTGGCCCCTAAATCCGCTAACACTCGGGTTGCGTATGGCCCAGCTAAAGACCACGTGAAATCAACAACTTTGACACCATCTAACGGCTTTTTACGAATTTTCGTCGCTGGAATCCTCGAAACCGAAGAGTGCTTATTGGCTAAAATTTCTTCAGTATCTGCGCCTAACTTGAAGACTTGTTGCAAAGGTGTAAGAGGAGTTGGGCTAACTTGCGCAAAAGCGCCAGGCGCCGAGATTTTCTGGTCGCCTATATGGAGGTCATCGAAATACCCTCTCGCGCTGAGCTGAGCACTATTAACTACTTCCCTAAGGTCAGCAATCGGAGCCATAAGAATTCGTCGCTTCATTGCCACAGCTAGTAACTCGGCCTTGGTCTTAGAGGCAGTGCATCTAGCAACATCAGCTTTTGCCTGTTCCCAAGTCTCAATGCTGACCTCTCCTGATTCAAGCAGAGTGGCAAAATTAACCCAGTCTAATTCTACGATTTCTGGGGTGGTGAAGCCCTCGTCGAGACACCATCGCATGAGCTCTGCGGTCACGTGTCCAATTACGTCACCGAATACATGGGTAATGGAGACGAATCCGTCTTTGGCCGGGTATACGAACCGTAAATCGATTAGACCTACTGACGCGCCGCCTCCAGAACGTATTGGAGCTGAATAGTTGCAAGCCTCAGATAATACGCCTCCCTGAGTAGCAATAGGGATTACCTGCTGAGCTGCGACATCAATTACCTGCCCAACACCTGAGTGCCCCCGTTCGAACAACCCGGCAATCACTCCGCCCACCATGGCAGCGGCACCGAAATGAAATGCTTGGGGAACGCCAACACGCAACGGTGAACGGTCAACGTCACCAGTAAAGGACATCGTGCAAGCTGATGCCATAAGAGTGATATCAGTTGCAGGCCACAAAGCCTTTGGTCCGCTATGGCCAAAGGCAGTAAGAGTCCCTATGACTAGCGATGGGTTGATTTCTAAGAGTGAGTCAGTAGTAAGACCTAACTTGTCGAGTGCGCAAGGGCCTAACGATTCGATTAGGCAATCAGCTTCTTTAACGAGGTCGCGCAGCTGATTTTTTCCTTCGAGGGTTTCTAAGTCGATAACGACAGACTTTTTACCCCTGTCATAGGCTGCATGAGTTAGAGAGGCTCCAGAAGTATCAAATGGGCCAATGTTTCTGGTTCGAATCCCACCAGGAGGTTCGATCTTTATTACTTCAGCGCCAAACATTGCCAACATCAACCCAGCCAAATGACCGCGCTCATCAGTTAGATCTAAAACTCGATACGGTGAAAGCACCCTGTACTTTCTCCTTCCCCTGCCCCGATGAAGCCCCGATATTTTGGGACTCCACAGTCAACATAGCGGCTTGTAGCCAATAGTTGCTCTGATCGCGGGTATAGCGAACAGGAATAAAGGCAAAAATGCGGTGCCGGGCAATAACTAAATTAAATGAGGAAAAAAGTATTTAATTTCTAGTTACTAGCCGCTATTTACGTCCGATTTGGCGAGGTTTACCCTATGAGGTGCGGTCAGATGGTCTGGCCCGGCGAACATGTTTAGGAGAAATAATGCAGTCGAATACGTGGGTTCAATTAACTGATAGTCGAGGTCGAGATGCACACGCGGTAATAATGCCGTACGTTATCTCGACTTTAAGTGTTCTTGCATTGACAGTTTTTGGCGGTGAACGCCTTGAAGTTGGGGCCATTAAATTCGCCATAGCTGCGTGGGTAGTTCTAGGTTCTGTCTGGACGATGCTTTGGTTCGACGGTGTTATAGCCGACCTAGGCGCTGCGATGAAAGATATGGATGAAGAAATGGCGGCTAGCAACGTAGGCAAAAATTTTGCTAAAGCTCCGTTTCCCTTTTTTCGTGTTTTTAACGCTTTCGTGATAACAGTAATGATTGTTGTGCAGCTAATTGCTCTTTATTCTTGAACGCGATTTAAGCGACAAAATTTAATTCCAAATTTTTGGGGGGTGAAGCAGCACGGCGCTTTACCCCCAAAAGTTTTTAAGACGGGAGCGTAGCCTTAGTAGCTTTGGAAAACTTTTGAATTGATTTTGTTTAGTGAGGAGAGCTAGTTGTGTGAGCTCGGAGAATAGATCTCGTGGGCACCGAATTGATTCCGGGTAACTGGATCGCCAGTTTCAACGAAATAGGCAACGCCTTGAACAACTGCATCAAGGTAGGGCGGAATAGCCCTCTTAATGACTCTAGTTTCGTAACGGGAGCGGTCCTCAGATGACACATCATTACGGATGTAAGAAGTGACCTCAATGCTGAAGTTGCATGCGTTAGGAGAGAATTCTTCAATACGCCATTTAGCGAATGAGATCTTGCCCGAGAGCGGCCCAACCATCAAATCGTAGCCTTGTCCGTCGTGCCAATTAAGTACGTCACGCTGGTAATGCACTCCGCTGTAATAATAGATGTGGTCGATTCCCTTAGGACCCGGCCACCGTTCCACTTCATTTCTTTCACAAAATGGGTGCAATCTTTTCAAGTTCCCCGCATCACTAATTGCTGTCCAAAGATCTGAAGCACTAGCCGCTATCGAAACGCTCCTAGAGATAGGTGTTGCCGGTTTCATATTTAGCTCTGCGAAGATTTCGTGATGATGCTCCATTAGAGGCATTCTCCCAAGTTCTAAAACTGTTTATGGAAACTATTGCACAAAGCCGGGTTGTGGCGATTGGAGAGTTGAATTTTGGTTAACCGACTTGCTATTTGTGGGTGAGGTAATACTTGAGGTTGGCCTGCTCGTGCTGAAAGTATTCGCTAAAGGTTGCTATGGTGCTTCGATGAGGGATGTACGAGTAGAGGCTATTCACATTCATCCAGTGAAGTCATGCCGTCGGATCGAAGTCGAGCAAGCCGGTGTCATAGCGACTGGGCTTAAACATGACCGTGAATGGCAGATTGTTAACGAAAACGGTGAGTGTATTACCCAGCGAAAACATAAAATTTTGGCGACGGTTGAAACAGCTTTAGATGGTGACACCGTTCTGCTTTCAGCTAACGGTAACGGCTCAACAATTTTAAGTCGTCAACATGCAACTGAAGTCTCTGTTCAACACTTAGTCGGACGACGGCCGGTTACAGCAGTCGATGGGGGAGAAGAAGCAGCGAACTGGATCTCAGAGCTTCTCGGCGAGCGATGTAGATTCGCCTCAGTTACCAGTGATTCCGATCACCGACCTCCATCGTCTTTGGATCTTTTTGAGCAGCCAATAGCTTTCGTAGACCTCGCACCAGTGCTGTTAACTAACTTAGCGTCCCTAAAGTGGCTGCAGGAGCGTGCCTTGGAACAGTTCACGATTGACCGCTTTCGCCCTAACGTGATTGTCGACGCCGGCGAACCCTGGGTAGAAGACACATGGCATGACATGACTATTGGTGACGCTGAGCTGGCTGGGGAAATTCCTTGGCCGCGATGCGCTGTACCGCAAATTAATCAAGATTCTGGTGAACGTCATCGCGAACCGGCTGTAGTTCTTCGGGCGCATCGTTGGTGTGAGGAAGCACCGGAACTCGAAGGGAACGTGCGTAACATGATGGAAGGTCATGGCGTGTTTGGTATGGCATGTCGTATCGGACCTGTGGGCGGAACGATCAAAGTTGGAGATCCGTTGAAAGTGCATTCTTATCGCGAACCGCTGTTAGCGCCGCCGGCCTAGCCCTTCTCTTGTTGAGAGTGGTGCAAAGATTCCGGCCCCTACAGTTGCTGTAACTCCTAGTTAATTGCGCTTTCGTGGCCAGCCCAGTACGGAGCTCGAAGTTCTCTTTTGAGTACTTTGCCTGGCCCTGACTTTGGGAGTTCGTTTTCTTGGAAAGCTATTGATCGTGGCAGCTTGTAGCCCGACAAGTACATCCGACAGAAATCGATCAGTTCGTTCTCGGTTAGTGAGTTATCTCGGGGGACAATAGTAGCGTGAACTTGTTCACCCCAATGAGGGTGGGGAATACCAAAAACTGTTGCCTCAAGAACTTTTGAGTTTTGGTAGATAATGTCTTCTACCTCGGAACAGTAAATGTTTTCACCGCCCGAAATAATCATGTCTTTAGCTCGGTCAACAAGGAATAAATAGCCATCGTCGTTTAGATACCCGATGTCGCCGGTGCGGTACCAGCCGTTTCTGATTGATTCAGATGTTTGCTCGGGTTTGTTCCAGTAGCTGCTTGTGACATTTGGTCCTTTCACAAGGACTTCGCCCGGCCGTCCTGGCTCACCATCGATCATTACTGACACCCCTAGGGAGGCGCGTCCGACAGATTTGCCCAAAGAAGTCTCTATGAGGAGATGTTCAGATCGGAGGGCAGTCACGACGGTCGTTTCAGTTGCCCCATAAACATGAATAAATTCGGCGTTCGGGAATTGTTTGCAGGCTCGCTTAAGAACCTCAGTCGTTATGGGTGACGCTGCATGCGCGAGCATTCTCACAGAGTCAATAGATCTTGGGTTGAGGGCTTGTGCTTCTGTGATAGCAGCAATCATCGTCGGCACTAAGATCGTGGCTGTACACAATTCGGTCTCGATGAGGTCTAGGCAAGCATCAGGACTAAAGGTAGGCAAAATAATTTGAGTGACCCCGAGCGAGAGGCATTGTAGAACTGAAAGAGTTCCGGCTGCATGAAACATGGGTGCAGCTAGGAGGTACCTGTCATGTCCAACCAACGGCATCGTGAACTGGCTATGCATTGCATTAGAAACAATGTTTCGATGAGAGAGCATCACGCCTTTGCTTTTACCGGTGGTGCCGCCTGTGTAAAAAAGCCCCGCTAAATCGTCTTCGTTAACATCTACGAAGGGGAGAGGCTCAGCGTCGTTAACCATGAGCTCATAGTCAGCGGTTGATAGAACGTGATCGACGCTATGGATAAGCGATCCCGGGTCGCGATCAGTGATCAAAATTTTCGCGCCACCGTCTTTGATCGCGTACGTAAGCTCAGCAAGAGACCAGCGAGTATTGAGAGGTAAAATTGATCTGCCGTGTGAAGGAATCGCAGCGTAGAGCTCAGCATAAATGTCGGAGTTCGCAGCCAAGATAGCTACTCGTTCGCCTGAAGCTACCCCGAGTTCGTCAAGAATTGAGCCCACGCGATGGCAGCGGTCAAAAAACTCTCGGAAGCTTTGTTCGTGGCCATTGCATACCAGCGCAGGCTTGTCGGTATGCATGCTTTCAGCTCTAGTCAAAGTTTCGCTAAATGTTTGCATAATGATTTTCCGAAGTTTTGAAATAGGCTCTTTCGATGTTTGAAACAGTGCGTCAAGACAAACTTTAGCGCGTTTTTATTAAAGGGTTTCCACGGAGTTAATCTTTGTCGTCTTATCGGATGTATCTGCGTGAAAGCGTTATTGTTAAAAGCTTCATCGTGGTTAATTTTTTGATGGCATAATTGTGGCATGGCTGCATATTTCGTTGCTCAGTACGTTGTTAATGACCTTGCTTTATATCGTGAGTATCAGAAAGGAGCCGGTCCGACTATCCAAGCTTCTGGCGCCGAGTTAGTTGTGTTTGACGCAGCAGCTGAAACTATGGAGGGAAACCCTCCGGGTCCTCAGACAATTGTCTTGAAGTTTAAAGATACTGCTGCTGCTAAAGCTTGGTATGAGTCTGAAGATTATCAAGCGATCATTGGTAAAAGGTTAGAAGCTACCGCAGGGTTTGCTGTGATTTCACAGTCCATGAACGCTGGCTAAACCGTCGGTTGGTTGTGAAACGCAACGGCTTGAAACGCATCTATGTCGCAGCAGGTTTTGACTACATTTTTGTTTAAGGGAGCCATCTTTCAAAAAGATCTTTGATCCTGGAGTAGTGCGTCAAGGTCTGGTCCGGGTTGAAACAGTATCGCTCCGGGAAAACGAAGCCATGTTCGGTGCCAGGATAAGTTTCGATGCTGTGAGGCACCGAAAGAGTAACGAGGTGCTCCCTTAAGATGGCCGTTTCCTCATCGGTGACGTACTTGTCATTTTCCGCTAAGCCAAAATATAGTTCGCCTTTACAACGATCAAGCTGTAGGTGCGGGGAATCAGCCTGGTCGGTGGCAACGCCTGCGCCATACAAAGAAGCAGCCGCAATTATGCGGTCAGAGTGAGCGCCGAGCGATGCCATAACCAAACGGCCTCCCATGCAGTAACCAACTCCACCTATCCGTTTTGAGCTAATAGTGACCTGAGAGTCCATCCAGCTAATAATCGCAGCAGTATCCGACTGCACTTTTTCATTCGATAAGTGGTCTGCCAAAGCAATCATGTAGTTCTGGACGCCTAAGTATTCATCGGTGCCTAAACGGTTCGCGTCTATGTCAACTGTTCGAGCGAGCCGGTAATAAAGATTCGGTAAGATCACGGCGTAACCCAATTGTGCGATTTGGCTAGCTATATCAACTAACTCATTTCGAACTCCCGAAGCGGGCATGTAAACAATAACCCCAGGGAGATAGTCGCTTGACTTTGGTCGTACAAAGTGGCTGTTCATAGAACCATCGGATGTTTCGATATCTACTTCTTCAATAATTACGCTTTTAGGCATCAATATTTTCCTCTAGCCAATTTGAACTGCACCATCAGCAGCAGGGTCAGCTCCACCATCAAGATTTCCATTTTCAACGCGAATCCCATGAACCCACGCAAAATCATGGGTCCTTGGGCTCCTAATGACCTCATAGCCTTCTGCTTCCAATGCATCAGTGACGACCCACGGAATACCGTTGGACACATCGATTGCATTGCTAGTTCCTGAAACTCTCGGCGCTGATACTGCTTCGAGCATGTTCATCTTAAAATCGATGCTATTCAGAAGCACTTGAGTAACACCCATTGCGATTTGAGTGCCGCCGGGTGCTCCAACCACATAATTCAATTCACTGTTTTCGAAGACCATTGTCGGGCAAAGCGAACTGAACCGGCTTTTCCCAGGAGCCAAAGAATCGGCGTTTCCAGGTCGAGGATCAAATACTGCCATACAACCGTTGAACATAAAGCCAAGACCATCGGTAATCACGCCCGAGGGCATCCCAAGAGAGTGCGTCATCGATGCTGCGTTACCGTCTTTGTCGACAACACATACGTGAGTTGTGTCTCGAGGTTCATATGCCAACCTCTCTACTTGTGCTCGTTCGCCAGCCTGAATAGATGCTGCGTGTTCTCGAGCATGAGATTTTGATAGTAACTGGTCCAAGGGCACATCGACGTGAGCAGGATCTCCTATGTACCTGTCCTTATCTGAGGTAGCTCGTTTCATGATTTCAGTGACTGTGCGAACGTATTCAACGCTGTTATGCCCCATAGATTGTAGATCGAAACATTCGAGCATGTTAAGCATTTCAAGAACCATGGTGCCCCCGCCAGGCGGGTGATTGGTTGCTACATCGAGGCCGCGATAGAGGCTCCGTATAGGATCATTGTGAGTAGTCTTGTATTCGTTAAGGTCTCTGTCGCTCATCAGCCCGCCATGGGCAGAAATATCTTCGGCAATCAGTTCAGCGAGACGGCCCTTGTAAAAAACGTCGGCACCTTCGGAAGCAATGAGCCGTAAGGTGCTCGCTAGGTCTTTGTTGACAACAACATCGCCGACGCGCTTGAGTGACCCGTCGGCTCGAAAATAAATTTCTTGCCCGGTAGCGGAATATCGAAGGCGTTCAACATTATCGGTTCTCCCCATTGCAGCGCCTTCTGCCCACCATCCTGCAACATGTGGACGCACAGCAAACCCTGTTTCGGCCCACCGGATAGCGGGAGCGACGATTTCATCCCAGTCTTTCACTCCCCATGCTGTTTGGGCTTCAAAGTAGGCTTTAAGTGAACCGGGTGTAGCAATTGCTTGATAGCCCAGATCGTTCACTCTTCCTTCGAGCACGAAACCAAAGCCGTCTCTTGTTTCGCCAATAACTATGTCTTCCCATTGGTCGGCTCTTGTTGCTAGGGGAGATTTAGCATGGAAATCGATGCACTGGTGAATGCCTTTTCCCGGAAGGTAAACTTGTAAATTGCCGAAACCGGCAATTCCGCACATTTGGGGATCGACAACACCTGCCACGAGCGCACAGGCGATAGCTGCGTCTACAGCGTTACCTCCGGCTCTTAGCACTGAAGCGCCTGCTTCAACAGCTTCAGGCTGAGCAGCAACTACCATGCCATGTGCATATTTGTTCATAACCATCCTCGGCTCAGAATTGGGTTTGCTAATTGAAAGTATCAGAATCTTGTTAGTCCTTAACGACCGAAAGGAACCGTAACTTAAAGTTGTTGCTCACAGCGCATGTAGCAGCAATGTCGCTAGAACCAGTGAACAGATCATGGAGGTGTTCAAGGTTAGATAGAGAAATATGGCAAGCCCTGCGAATAACTGCAACGAAAACGTGAAGAGTTCAATATGTAGGTTTTGCTAGTAATCGCAAGAAACCTGCTACCTGTTTTGCCGACTAGCTCGCCCAAACCATGACATAGATTCAGCCGTAACCTCATCGCTGTAAGACACATCGAACGGACCGGTTAAGGTCACCAGCCACAAAGCGCCCGTTTCTGTATACATCGGCCCATGAAAATGCCCAGCAGGAAAATTGAAATAAGTAGGGCCTTCGAAATGCTCTTCGCCATACCAGCAGTCGCCTTCAAGCAAAATATCTTCTTGATTGACAGAGTGTGCCTCAGCGGCAGCTGTATGCCAGCCGGGTGGCTCTTTGATCAGAAGAGATATAGCACCAGTGTTTTCATCTCTTGAAAGAACACGGGCTAACCCGTATTCAGTTATATCGAGCTCAGCCGGCTGAGCAGATTCATCACCCCACAAAGAACTAGTCGATTGCCACGGGATGTCGCTAAACCTGACGCCGCTAACGGCCCCTCTAGTCATTTCTTCTGACCAGACGAAAAACTGGAATGACGCGCGGTTTAGCAGCTTCCTCATACTGATTGAAAACCGGAAGTTGTTCCGCTTGTGTCTTGTACAGACGATCCCGTTCGTCGCTACTGGTGAGCACCGCTGTGGCTTCGTAACGATCCACTCCGACTTCCACAAGCACATCAGGATTAGCGACTAGGTTGTGATACCAGTTCGGATTAGTTGCTCTGCCGCCAGCAGACGCAATGACCACCAGGTCATCGCCATCACTGGAATAAGCAAGCGGTGAGCACAACTCGCGACCTGATTTAGCGCCAACCATTGTGAGTAGCATCATAGGAACACCTTCAAACGGAGGACCGCATTTACCTTCGTTAGAACGGAATTCACTTATTGCCTTCTCATTCATAGCCAATAGCTCAGATGACATGACTGCCCCCCCTGTATACGAACTGGTCCCATAGTAGCGTCAAGCTTCTCAATTCAAGACTTAGCTTTGTCTCTCGAACCGTTAGGAACGAACCAACTAAATTGAGAAAACTCAGATGCAAAATGAGATGTTAATAAGATTCCCACGGCTGCAAACAAGGAAACATGTATAACTGCCAGGTAGCTAAACTACTTGATGCATGCAATTCGCTAACTAAGTTGTAGATGGCGCTGGGAACCCTGGGGAATCACATGGCAGTTGAACATCATCCAAATGGAGTTTGCACCCGACCGGCGAGAGCAGATGACCAGTCTCGAGTCTTTGAGCTAATCGAACAGTTAACTGGGGAAGTCGTTACCTCCGACTGGCAGGGCGTGTACGAGTCGCACCTGCGGTTGGAACGAGGAGCTGTTGTCGTTGCCGAAAATAATTTGTCAATTGTAGGTATCGCAACTGTGTCGTACAACATGACGATTCGTTATGGAGGCGAGTACTGCGAACTTGAAGAACTGATAGTAGATGACTCGGCGCGGGGCTTGAACTTAGGAAGAATCCTCGTGCAGAGAACCATTGATGATGCTCGACGACGCGGTTGCTCTGAGATAGGCCTCTACCTGGTGCCATCCACTGAAGGCAATCGCAGGTTCTACGAAAAACTCGGTTTTGAGGCCATAGGAACTGAAATGCGTCAAATCCTAAAATCGGATCAAGTAATCGAAAAGAAATAGAATGTCTGCGGGGCTACGACTCTGTGACACATGTTGAACGGTATGCCTCAAATAAATCACAAACCAAAACCGACAACTCAGAGAATCTATAAACGCTGGAGTCAGTCAGCAAGCTAAAATGAATTATCGATGCGTAGATTTTTGGTTCTTGGTTGCTTAACTTTTCTACTTCTGTGCCAATTTGCTGCTCCAGTATCTGCTCATGACCCCATTTTTTTGACTAGCGAGCACGACAGCGCAAAGACAGGACCATTCCTTCCTGATGGGACTATCTCCTTCGCTTTCTATGGTGATATTGGTTCTGAGAAAGAGACTCGAGGTTTTCAGGCAGTTTTTCAAGCGGGGCAAACACTGCAAATCTCAGTGCTGATACCTGCAGCGCTGCCAGAAACGAATTTACGCTTCGAAGATCTGCCAGTTTTGCAAGTCACACGTCCGGATGGAACATCTTTTGATTTAGCAGCCGAAATGAGTGTCGAGTTCTATGAACCGTACACAGGGACTACCTACGTGCGCGTTAACGAATTTCGTGAAATCGCTCAAGAAGGCATCCATGACTTTCTATTAAACGGAAACATTGCAGCACGATTCGTAGTTTCTATTGGCGCGATTGAGCGATTCGGAACTCCAGTCGAAAGATATGCCCGACCGTTTTCTCTGGGTAGCGGATCAGATCCATTGAGACAATGGTTCTCAAACGCTCCTGAGCAAAAAAACGAAACTGGTGAACGATTGTCTGTGAATGAGAACACCACGAACGATCAGTCAGAGCTAATAGAAATCGAAGAGGCTGTGCCTGAATCAGACGATTCAGAAAGTACAAGAAACCTCCTTGTGTTCGCGACTCTTGGGATTGCTGTTACTTCGTTTACAGTTTGGGGAGCCATTCGTGGGCTTAGAGGCCCGCAAAAAACTGCTGGCTAATATGAAAATCGGCTAGAGGAGTCCTTATTTCAAAGAATTGGACGTTAAGTCAGCAGCTAAAATATTAAAAGCCGAAGCTTTCCAACATTGTCTTTGGCTGCCGGTGTTCAATCATTGACTTAGTTGGAATTAAGCAATCACTCGATCAACGGAAAATGCCTATAACTGACTCGCTGCGCGCTGTGGTCTCAGTTCTATTTGTGTTGTTCGCGCCACTAAATTTTTCGAGCCCTAAACGCAAACGAAAGTCGGCACTTTCTGAATTCAAACCATCATCAAGCTGTATCCCAGTAGCGTCAGCTATCCGATTTAAACCTTGAAAAGCGGCGACTGTGGCGGCAGCCTCAACCAGCCCCGCATTGCCTACTAAACCCTGCAGGATTTTTCTGCTGTCCGATAAACCCGAGTTACGTTCTACGATATTTGTCGCAAAGGAAACTAGTTCTTCTCCGAAGTCGACATACGCGCCATGCTCAATCGTGTGAATGTCAACTTCAGATTCTAAGGCTTCGCCACTCGCACGGAGTAAGGCTACATGAGCAGCCGTTCAGTAAAAACACTCATTTAATGAAGATACTGCTGAGGCAATCAGCTCAACTTGTGGCCGGGAAAGAGGACGCTCCCAAATAAGATCGCCAAATTCACGACCATGGCTATAGTGCTCATCGACTATGCGTCTCCAATGCTGAGCGGAATCGGGAACCAACGAAACGCATCGCGAAACATTCGCGAGGGGCTTATCAATAGATTGGCTCACCCAGGCTCCGACATCGCCAACGCCTTCAGGCCGGATTCTGCTAGGGGTGCCGTCACCGGCATCCGGTAAATTTGGGAGTGGAACGCCCAACGCGACCGTGAACTCTTCTATTACGTTCTGGGTGCAGATGACAATGACTAGCTCTACGTAATGCTCTTCGCCAATGGAGTCAATTATTTTTTCAGCCCAGGTGCGTGTAAGCCGGCCTGGATCAGTAACTACACGGTGAATCAAATCCACCACTTCTTCGGATAAATCAGAGACTGCGGTATGCGATCCTTTCACAGAGTTAGGAATCGAATCTTGTTTACGGCGTGAGCAAAGATCACAAGCGTAAGCTCCTCTTGCCTCCTTCATGGCTTGGACCCGCTCACTTCCGGTCCACCAGGTGCCACAAGCTCCGAGTTCTTGCCAAACTTCAGCGTGAGCAAGCCCGAAACGGGAATCAATGCCAGGCGAAGCTATTTCATAGATGGAATGCATGCAAGGAAACTATCGCGCATGAGACAGCGGTGCCTATAAGTGCATGATCGAGTGTGTTAGGGCTAAACATGTGTGGTGCCAGAAGCCGCTCTGATTCTGCCTAACTGTCCGGAAATAAAACTCATTACCTATGTAAGCAAGCCTTAGATATAGAGAAAGTCGAATCGGTATTTTTGGGTGCGTGACTACAGAAAGACGTAGTTCTGGTTAAGAGCTCTGTCCTAATTTGATGTCATAGCGACTAACATAAAGGGTGGCTTAATCATCATTTTTTGGTCGAAACTTAGGCAAAGAGGGAAGAACATGGAAATAGTAGGTGGCATCGCACAAGTTGCTGCAGCGCTTTGGATTCTCAATGTCTGGATTCTGCGATTCAATAAGGAGACGGAATATAGGGGTGGCGATGCAAAAAACATGGTCGAAGAGTTCACCAACTATGGGTTTCCATCAAAGGCTGTTTACATCATCGGTGCAGTAAAAATAACTCTCGCATTAGTGTTGCTATCAGGGTTCTGGATTGATTCTGTGACCCGACCGGCTGCCGCCGGCCTTGCCCTGATTATGCTTGGCGCAATTGGCATGCATATGCGCGTAGGCGATCGTCCTAAAAAGGCAATGCCTGCGATGAGTGTATTCTCGTTGTCAACCATTGCTCTAATCATCGGTTAAGGCATCTAACTAACTCATGGTTTTGTATCTGCACCGAGTGATGCAGATACAAAGTTAATGGCGAGTCTGATCTCGGTTCACAAGACCTATAAGCAGAAATCTCGTTTGAGTGGACAATTTTGTTTACCGTTGCCAAAAGAGCAGCTTATACAAAATAGTCCGGGACAGTAAGTAAGGAGCGGCTCCCGCCACGCAGGGGTATCTACTCACGCGACTCCATGGGAACATTCGGTAATCGGTCTATTTTTGTCGCATTACTATCATGATTTGTATTAGAAATAGGCTAACAGCTGGTATTGACAGCAAAGGTTCGGTTGCAGAACATGAGGTCAAAGCCCGCCGCTACAGCATTCACCAAATTTAACTGAACTGAAGAGGTTATTAACTATGAGCTACATGACAAGCGTCCAAATAAAAGCAACAGATACCGAGGGCTTAGCGAAAGACTTCAAAGAATTCGCTCAAGCCGAGTACATAGCTGCAGGGGCAAAAAGCGCTTCGATGCGACAAGTGATCATGGGCGGTGATTCTGCAGGCTTAGTGGCAGTCATGACCCGATGGGACACAATCGATGCCGCGATGCGCAGTCACTTAGTCAATTCGAATCCAAAAATTGCTGAATCTATGGCTAACAATGGTGTTCAAATTATCGCTCGGTCGCTAATAGCTGTATCTAGCGAAAGAGGAACACCCGAAGGGCCATACGGTTCGATGCTCGCAATGTCGGGACAAGTAGCACCGCCATCGGAACAGGAAGAAATGGCAGACCATAGCTGGTCCCTGATGAGCGGCAACGGTGTTAACGGCATCCGCCAAGGCATGATCGTGGCCGGCGGAGATCGAACAGGTTTGTGGACCGCAGGGACATACTGTGAATCTCTTGACGGTTTAATGGAGAACAGCGTAAAAATGTTTTCCGATCCGACGATGCAAGCAAACATGGCTAAGTACGGAAACCAGTTAGTGTCTCGCGTCATGTTCCGCACTCTTGTAGCGTAGCGAAATAGCTACTTACCGATAGAGCTAAATTGGGTCGGTCTTTAGAGGCCGACCCAATCTTATTTCGCTGCAGGTTCCTTCGTTTGAGTTTTAAGGTCGAGAAATATTGGGGACCGCCGCGACGTGTTTCCTAGTCCGAAGATGCGCCTTAACCGCTTTCTCAAGTTCCGGGTATTCGATGTCATCTCCTAAGTTCAGCGTGCGCGCGAAGCCATTGTCAATAAATTCTTAAACAAAAGACTATGTTTCGGTTTAGCTAACAACGCTAATTTGCTTACAGAAAGGCGCCAGAGTTCTTACCTCGTAGACTTACTAATGGTAATGATCAACAACCCGAAAGCAGAATAATGGCCGATAAAGCTTCCCTGAGCGGTGGTCTATTAATCGCCCTTGGCGTAATAGTCACTATCCTGTCAGATTCAGGCAGCGTCACTTCGATGATCCCTGCGTTTATCGGAGTTCTCTTTCTGCTCCTTGGTATTCTCGCACGCCTCAAACCAAACCTCGCTCACCATTTGATGCACGCGATGGCAGTCTTAGCCCTACTAGCTGTGCTTGGAAGCCTTGGCTCCCTAGTGGGGCGTGGAAGCACCGGATGGGCACTGTTTTCTCAGCTAGCGACCATCGTGATAGCTGGGTTACTTCTGCAACAATCAATCAAAGCGTTTAAAGATCGAGTTAAGCGACTAGCCGAAGAGTCCTAAACTAGTTACCGGAGGCTGATCTCATGCTTTGAGTCTTAACTGCTGCAGTCGCTGGATGGTCATCCAGGCGCATAGCCAAACGAAATATAAACAAACGTCGTCCAATGTTGAAAGACACCAACGAAAAACCCTCGACTAGCAAACCGCCGTCACAGCTGTAAGTCGCCCTGAGACGTCATTGCTGCACGAGACCGATACAATTATGACTGAATGAGCCAATAGTGAGGTGAGTAGATACTTCCACTTCGTCTACTCGCCATAGGGTCGGCCCTTCGGGGCCGACCTTTTTATTATAAGCCGGCCTGTTACAGTCAAAGTTCCCGATAATTCATACTTCTGAGCCTCGCTCAGATAATAGAAAAGGAACTAAATGTCTTATACAACTCTTTCAATTTTTACCCCGGGATCAAAGTGGGATGGAATAGAAAATGGGAGCGCCGAGTGGGGTGCAATTTTTCAAGAGACTTTTGCCATTCTTGCCGAGCACGGTGCAGAACAAGTGGGAAATTTTTTCGTTCCCGGTATGGCTGCGAACGTTTCTATTCAAACATACGCAGATCGTGACACTGCACTTCGCTGCCAAGCAAAAATGGTTGAAGGGGGATACCTAAACTATCAATCAGGCGGGGAAGCAATCCCTATCGAAGATTATGTAGGAATCGTTAGCTGACGAGTTAATGCAATAGAGCTAAACGAGTTCATAGAAAAAACTCAGAGAGATTCCCGGTTCTGGTGAAACAGAACCGGGAAAATCATCTTTATAGATAACTTGAAATAAAACACCGTAGCGAGATACTTATCTAAACCAACCGAGGACAACGGCGCAAGGGTCGCCACTCAGCGAACCTATTTACCCAACAAGCCCGCTCGAGCAATGGGTGCATAACCGCTAAACGTTGGGGTCGCGACGAGGCACCTGGTCGACGTTAAGCTCAAACCCACGTGCCCCAAATTGTTCGATTTTTCGGGATGAGAAACGCCAGGCGTTCTCCTCAAACTTTAGAGCATCAACGTACCGGCCCCAAAACTCGAAATCAGTCCCATCGACTTTCCGATGCCAGGCATGCACATATGATGTCGCTTTGGCGTGACCTAACCCAGTTCGCTCTATTCGAATATTACTGATGTGGTGCGCCGTGGCAGTAAACAACCGCAAGAGTTTAGGTAATAGCGCCTGAATAGCTGCGCGACCTTGAACAGGTTGACCTTCATTAAAGATGGCATCTTGGCAAAATAGCCCGGCCCACAACTCAATCTCACCACCATCTACGTACTCAGCGTAGTTAAGGATGGTGTCGGTGATAGCTGCATGAGCCTGAGCGTCAGTCATTTGGTCAGAGTCGGACATAGAACGAGGCTATTGCATCCCAAGGACAGCGTGTTCTCATTTTGTTTCTTGAGTTTGATTGACCAAAATGAATGAGATAGCTGTGAGGGGTCAGACTTAGGCTTTCCTTAACCAAAGCTTGGGCTTTTCGTTGGGTCAAACAGTATCAGGGGCGCGGTCTAAGCAAACCATTTCGACATTGCCACCCAATGACACAACTACTATGGCTGCTATGGGCTCGAATGCAAAAAACAAGCAACAGGATTTTGATATTTCGCCTACATCAATGAGATACCAGGGACTGTCAAAGTCACAAGTCAGAGGTTTTCGCGAAGATGGGTTTTTGGTCATTAATGACATTTTTGATTCCGCTGAAATAGATACCTTACGCGACGCGTGTTCAGAGCCTGAAGACATTCAGTGGAAGACAGCAGAAAAAACAACTCACGCGTTAGGCCTAACGACCAGATCCAACGCTTTTTTGGATCTTGCACGCGATCCACGTATTGTTGAGCGGCTGCGGGCATTACTCGGTGATGATATTCAACTCCAACATTCCAAACTGGCTGCACAACCTGCAGTTGCCGATCGAGGAGGCTTCGCTTGGCATCAAGATTTCGCGTTCTACCCGCACACCAATACAGATCTTATTGCTGTGATGGTGATGCTTGACGACGCAACGCCTGACAACGGATGCATGAGAATGATCCGCGGAAGTCACAGGAACGGTTTGCTTAACCACACGGACAATGACGGCGTTTTCACTGGCATGTGTCAAGAACCTAAAGCTTGGAAAGAACACGTTGGTGATGTTGTGGACATCACACCTCGTGCCGGTGGAATTAGCATGCATCACTGTTTGATGTTGCATGGCGCTGGACCGAATCAATCAGGCGAGCCTCGCCGAGGGTTGGTCTATCAATACCGAGCTGACGATGCATTTCAGTTAGCAGATCGCGTCTGGGACGACACAGGTCTGTTGGTGAGCGGTAAGCGTAGCGAACAGGTGCGCTGCGAAGCAGTAACCCTGCGACTGCCTCGGTCCGTCCGCTACCCTGGCTACCCATTCGGCAACGCATGGAACCAAGAGGGTGAGCTCGCCCGAAAACTAAATCAAAAAATGAGCGGATAAAAATAAGGAAACACAGGTACCCGATAACGTTTCTTCTCCCAATAACTGAACTGTTCCAGCCGTTAGTTTAGTAAATTACAAGCT
>Ga0315316_10000252_pt1 | contig 33752 bp, 35 predicted proteins | sample M160m3416metaG_FD_203702 | JGI IMG/M metagenome (GOLD analysis project Ga0315316, IMG submission 203702) | Ammonia-oxidizing marine archaeal communities from Monterey Bay, California, United States - M1 60m 3416 | ecosystem: Environmental > Aquatic > Marine > Intertidal zone | place: USA... | reverse complement strand
ATCACTAAGACAGATATTTAGACCCGTTAAATGCTTATTTTTTTGGACCCGTAGCTCAGCCTGGATAGAGCGGGTGGCTTCGGACCACCAGGCCATGGGTTCGAATCCCATCGGGCCCTTTTTTTAATAACCAAGTATATTAGATATAATCTTCAAGTTACGTTATGAATCCAGGTATTGGTTTAATGGATAGACGATTGAAAACAGAAAAAGATGCAATATCACTTGCAATGTCAGGAATTTTAAAAAAATACAAAACTGAATCAGAGAAAATTAAAACATTAGAAACAAAATATGACTATGATGCAGGTGATTGGTATGTTGCATTAGGTTGGATGGAAAAACGTGCAATTGTAAAAATGGATTCGGTGTTAGCTAAAATAACTGAAATTAAAGAAATTTAGTTTGATTTTTTAAATTCAACATTTGGAGCATCGTTTTGGTTTGGAATAACTAATAATCCACCTTCATGAAGCTGTTTTAATAATTGCATTACTTCTTTTTCTACTTGTGTTCTTTGTAAACCGGTTTGCTGAGCAAAAAGATCGACTAATTCAGTAACTTTTCTTTGTCCATTACAAGATTTCCAAAAGTCTATGATTGCTTGATTTACCATAAATCCCTGTTCGTGTTCATTTGCAAGAACTAATGAGCCATCTTCCTGTTTTACCAAATTTCCAACACCCTGTGGAACCGCAGTTTCATAGTTAATAGGGGCAGGAGTACTTTGAGAACCCATTGTTTTCATCATGGCTTTTGCACTGTCAGACATTTTGTCCATAGTCCATGGGGGATCCCAAACAATCTCTACATCAACATTGTTTACACCTGATACTTTTTTTGCATATCTCTTAACATCGTCTACCATTGTCTCATGTAATGGACATCCTTTTGTTGTCATTGTCATTTTGATATTTACATCGTTATTGTCGGTTACATCAATTCCATAAATTAGTCCCATATCGACAATACTTAATGGAACCTCTGGATCCATACATTTTTTCAATGAATCACGTACATGTTCTACATCAACAGTACTCATGAAAGAAAGTAATATGAAATGAATAAAAACTTTCTATTAATTAGCTTGGAATAATTTTTTTATTGATTCTTCAAATGGTGATTTTGCAACACCTTTCTCAGTAATAATTCCAGTAATAAATTCAGGAGGTGTCATATCAAATGCAGGATTAATTACATTAATTCCATCAGGTGCAGTTTTTTTATCCCCAATTCCAGTGACTTCAGATGCTTTTCTTTGTTCAATTACTACATCTTCAGGATTACTTTTCATATCAAATGTTGAAAGTGGCGCAGCAACATAAAATGGAATATTATGTTGTTTTGCCATAGTTGCTACCTGATAGGTCCCAATTTTGTTATAGACATGACCAGTTCTAAGTATTCTGTCAGCACCAACAACAATTTTGTTTACAAGACTATTCGCCATAGAATAACCTACTGCAGTATCAGGAATTAGACTAACGTCAATTCCATCATGTTTTAATTCAAATGCAGTTAATCGAGAACCTTGTTGGACAGGTCTTGTTTCAGTTGCTATAACTTTTATATTTTTTCCACTATCTTTTGTGGCACGAATAACTCCTAAAGCAGTACCATAACCAACAGTTGCTAATGCACCAGCATTACAATGTGTCATTATAGTATCATTATCATCAAATAATTCAGAACCAATTTTTCCCATAGACATATTGATTTTAATATCATCTTCAGCCATTTTTTTAGCATATTCAATAACATTATTTCTTATTTCTTCCACAGTTGCTGCTTGATATGCAACTTTCATTATTTTTTCAAGCCCCCACGCAAGGTTTACAGCAGTAGGTCTTGTCTCAAATAAAATTTTTTTGGCATTTTCAAGAAATAAGATCATCTCATCTTTTTCAGTTGCAGTACTTTGCAAAGTGGCTAAAGCAAGACCAAATGCACCAGATACACCAATTGCAGGTGCACCTCTAACTACTAAAGAGCGAATCGCATCAGCAACTTGATTGAAATCTGTATAAGTTACATATTCTAAAACGTTTGGGAGTTTAGTCTGATCAATCATTATTAAAGAATTATCTTTCCACTCTACGGTCTTAAGACTCAATAATTATCTGAAGAATTAGGCTTATATTATTTTTACAATATGATTTTGTAGTTAAGTATTTTACAATATTATTAATGAAGTATTCATAAATGAAATTAAATGATCTCATAAAAATAGATCAAAAACAAATGTTCAAAGCCTATGATGATTGGCCAAATATTGCAAGAAGCTCATTTGAAGAGGATTTTAAGAAATTTGATGTGAAGGATATAGATAATATTATTTTTGCAGGAATGGGAGGTTCGGGAACAATTGGGGATACAATTCAAGCAATATTATCAAAACAAAATATTCATGTAAGTGTGACAAAAGGATATCTTCTACCTAAAACTGTTGATTCTAATACTTTGGTAATTGCAACAAGTGTTTCAGGTAACACCGATGAAACATTAGAAATTCTAAAGCAGACAAAAAAAACTTCTGCAAAAGCTATAGGTTTTTCATCAGGAGGATTATTAGAGAAATTATGTAAAGATCACAATATTGAATTCCAAAAAATTTCAATGATTCATTCACCCAGAGTATCATTTACAAGATTTTTATTTTCAATACTCAATATTTTAGAACCAATATTACCTATTAATCAAAATGAAATTTTTGATGCAATTTCATCTTTGGATAAGATAAAAGAGAATATTTTTTCAGGTAACTTAACAGAAAATAATAAATCATTAGAATTAGCAAAATTTATTTCAGAATTTGTTTGCATATACTATCCAGCAGGATTAAGAGCTTCTGCAATTCGTTATAAAAATTCTCTTCAAGAAAATTCAAAAATGCATGCAATGACTGAAGATATTATAGAATCATGTCATAATGGCATTGTATCATGGGAAAGAGAATCAAATGTTAAACCAGTTTTAATACAAGGAGTTAATGATAATTTTAAAACAATTGAGAGATGGAAAATATTAAAAGAATTTTTTAATATGAGAAATGTAGAATATAAAATTATCAAGTCTATTGATGGGAATATTTTATCTAAGATTACAAATTTAATTTATACACTTGATTATTCAACAATATATACTGCGATTATGAAGGATATTGATCCTTCACCAGTGAATTCAATTGATTTTATTAAAAGCAGATTATGAATTGACAAGTATAATTCATCAGATAGATTTTATATGTAACAGAAAAAATTAAAGCAATGAAAATTACTATTGGAATACCAGCATTTAACGAAGAGAAAAATCTTGGTAAAATTATTAATGAATTGAAAAAAAAATATGACTCAATTATTGTCTGTGATGATGGTTCAACTGATTCTACATATGAGATTTTGGAAAACTTGAATGTGGAAGTTATCAGACATAAAAAAAATATGGGATATGGTGCTGCAATAAATTCAATTTTTAAAAAAAGTGTTGAAATGAAAAGTGATATTCTAGTTACATTTGATGCAGACGGTCAACATAGAATTGAGGATATAGAAAGATTGATTGAACCTATTTTAGAAGATTTGTCAGATGTTGTCATAGGATCTAGATTTTTAGATGATAAAACAAAAATTCCAGGCTATAGAAAATTTGGAATAAAAATTATCACGAAAGTAACAAATGCATCTATAAAAAATAAGATTACTGATTCACAAAGTGGGCTAAGAGCATATAACAAAAATGTCTTAAATCAAATTTCTCCATCTGATTTGGGAATGGGAATATCAACGGAGATATTGATTAAAGCCAGTTCAAAGGAATTAAGAATTGTTGAAGTTCCAATAGAAATCATTTATGCAGATAATACATCAACTCATAATCCAGTATCTCAAGGAACATCAGTATTAGTAAGTACAATAAAATTTACATCTATTGAGCATCCTCTCAAATTCTATGGGATTCCATCAATAATATTTTTGATTATAGGTTCAATATTCAGTTACATGGGCATTCAATTTTATTCTGAAGTTGGAAGATTAAATACAAACATAACGTTGATAGCAGGAGGGGCAATTTTGATTGGCATTGTTCTATTAATCTCAGCTATACTACTATTTTCATTAGTGAACGTTGTTAGAGAGAGAAACTGAAGATCTTATTTTTTATTATTTGAAATTATTTAAAATAATCTAAGGTTTTTTGAAGAGCATTAATTTGAGTTTTTCTTTCATCTTCATTTCGTTGATTTGTTGTAAATAACATTAATTCTTGTTGTAATTTTTCAGATACAGGGGCTTTTCCATAACCGATATTATTTTGACGGAAACACGGTTCATTATACACAAGTTGATGCGCAGCATAAATTCCATCACCACCAAATTCCATGTATTTTTTTCTAAAATCATACCATGAAATTCCACAATCATTACCCAAGAATCTAGCTGCAAATGTATAGTATGTGTTAGTATAACCGTCTTGTACTTTTTGAGGAATAAAAAGAGAAGAATTGTTTAGAATTTGTAGATAAGATTCTGCCATTTTAATTCTAAGATTTACAAATTCTTGAATTCTTTCACATTGTGCTAATCCTACAGCAGCACATAATTCTGGAAATCGATAGTTATATGCTAATGTATCATGTCTTTCATAATTTGGATTTTGAAAATTATCTCTGGATATTCTTACTTTTCCAGAAGTTGCATTGACATTTTTAAAACCTACTGATGCAAATTTTCGCATTTTAGCTGCCAACAGTTCATTATTAGTTGCAACAATACCACCATCACCAGTTGTTAGATGTTTTGAATTTTCAAAACTCCAGCTTCCAACATCGCCAACTGTTCCTGCGATTTGTCCTTTATCATCAGTAGATAATTGACATTCAGCACAATCTTCAACGACACTGAGATTATTTTTTTTAGCAATTTCCATAATTGAATTCATATCACACATATTTCCATACATGTGAACAGGCATGATAGCTTTAGTTTTGTTTGTAATTTTTTCTTCAACGTCTTTAGGATTTATCAGAAATGTATCTGGAAGAACATCGGCATATACAGGTACAGCGCCACATTGCCAGACAGAAAATCCACACATTGCAACGGTTAATGCAGGGATGATTACTTCATCACCAGGCCCAACACCAAATGAATTAAGTGCAATATGCAAAGTAGATGTACCAGAATTTGCTGTAATTGCATATTTTAGACCATTAATTTCAGCAAATTTTTTTTCTAGTCGCTCATTCATTGTACCAGATTCAGAAGCTCCAAATCCACTACTTAGTACTTGTTCAATGTACTTTCGCTCATTTCCGGTGAATCTCCAACCTTTATCTTGAGTCATTTTTACCACCTATTTTTTTTTGGTTTTCAAGATAATCTTTGTGTTTATGGAAATTAATTTTCATTATAGATTTATTCTTAAGACAAAAATCAATAATAGTTTTTCCCGAAGATAAAATATCAATATTTTTGAATAATTCTTTGAAGAAATCTAAATCTTCAGGATAATCGAGGGTTAATCGGATTTTTTTATCCTTTGCATAAGATTCAACATCAAGATATGAAACATTTACATCAGTTTTTTGTAATAATTTGGTGATTACAACATCAGTATTAATTTTCTCATCTGGAACTAGAGAGAATAATTTTTTTATTGCAATATTTTTAATATTTAGTAAAAAAAGACCAGTAACTATATCCTCAGGATACATAATCAAATCAGAATTACTTTTTTCTAATTCATTCATGGCAGATTGATATAGTTCATAGTCAAAGGCAATATCATCAGCTTCAATTATACAAGCAGAATCTAGTTCATATTCTTTAAAACAATCATGCCATCTCTTTATTTTATTGAGTAGTGAACCCCTGAAGACTTCAATATGATGCTGATTAGCAATATCAGCCAATATATCATCAGATGAATCAGTACTTGTTGCAAGAATTACAGGAAGACCAATTTTTTTTGCTCGTTCTATGACAATATCTATTGATCTTAAATCATCTTTTATCTTCATTACAGTTTTGTTAGGTAATCGTCTAGAACTTGTTCTTGCAGTAATAATTGATGCATTTTTAATTTTCATCATAAATCACTACTTATCTATACTAACTAATTTCAAATTATTTGTCGGTGATGAAAGATAATTATTTAGTAGTCCGTTTTCTAAATTTTGGAGATATATATTCAATATTTCCTCATTAAAATCACTATTTTTATAATATCTAGAATTTGGAACAGACCATTGTTTAATTCGCTGTAATTCTTTTTCATTGTTTACCATTTCAATGATTTTAATCAGCGTGTCTACACTTGATTTGATTACTTTACATCCTACAGTATGAACATTATCATCAATTTCAAATTTAGGTTTAACATGTGTAATAATATCACCTGTATCAATTCCTGGATCTAAATGTAAAATTGTAGAGCCAACATATTCTAATTCTTTATTCACAAATGGCCAAAAATTAGTTCCACTTCCACGATAATATGGCGACAATCCCAAATGAAGATTGATGAATCTATTTGGTTTTAATGATAAAAGTGGTTCTTTAATTATAGACGAACCAAAAACAATCATCAAATCAGGGTTAAAATCTTTAACAACTTGATACGTATACTTTAGATTTGCTTCTTTGTAAAGTAAAGGAATAACTTTACTCTCAAAGTAATCATTGTTAGAGAACATTTTTTTTTCTGTTGTATAGCGTAAATGGAAATGTTCATCAATCGGAGATAAGGTTTGGCTTATTTCATCAAGTGCATCATTCTGATTAGATTCACAAATTACTAAAGTTTCATCAACATTTTTGGATAATGTATTTGCAACAAATTTATGTCTGATGCCATTACTAGTAAAAATTGCTAATTTCATTATAAATTACATTTTTTAATTATATTAGATAAGGTGTTCTGTAAAGTTATCACATCATCATTACTGTGAGGTTGATAACGACCTATCTCTAAAGGAGATGTATTTTCAGAATTGATGATTTCTTCTACCGTAAATGCTAATTTGTATTCTTTTGTTTTATCAAGTAGTTTCATCGATGAGAGATAGTCTTTTTGTTCTCCAAAAGGATAACTAAATGAGTACACAGAAGTATTAAATTCATTTTCAAGATATTTTTTAGGAAATATTATTTCAGTGTTGAAGTCATGTTTTGATAAATTTGTTGCTGCAACTGAAATATGTGTGTGAGTGTGTACTCCAATAGAATGTCCCATTTCAATCATTTCTTTAATTTGTTCTTTATCTAGATGAATTTTTTTTAAAATATCAGGAAAGTCAGAAAGGAGTAGATTTTCATATATGTGTAATAGTAATTTCCTTGATAATTGATAATCTAATTTATACTTGAAAATTGATTTTATTTCATCAATTTTTTTCCAGACATCATACTTTTGTTGTTCATATGATAAGCTAAATTCATTTTCATTTTGATTGTAAAATTTTAATGCATTCTTAAATGCATTTAAAAATTTTTCAAGCCCACATAAAGCAATTGAATAATGAATAATCATTGGATTTGCGGGTAATTTTTCTTTCAAAATACAAGTAGGAATGAAAAATGTTCCTTTTACTTCGTTCTCATGTAATATTTTTGCTGCATTAAAATGATCAGACAATCCATCATCAAAAGTTATTAGCATACTATTTTTTTCATTATTTAATTTTGATTTTTTATAAGAAAATTTCAATACATCGTCTAATGAAATCATTTGGTAATTTTTTCTTAGTATTTTAATTTGATCTTCGAATTCAGAGATTTTTGTACCAAGGATTCTAGGAAATGGATCATTTTCATTAGGTCGGATATAATGATAGCATAATGCCAGATAACCATATTCCGTATTCGTGTTAATGTTCATCTTTAAATTAGATTTTATTCACTAATATTAAATCCAATACTAGTCATGAATTCGAAGTAATTAAATTTCAGTTACCAAGTAAATCAATAAAATTGGCAAAAAAAATCAAAATAGAAGAGAGATACATTGGTCAAGATTACGAACCATTTGTAATTGCAGAAATTGGTATTAATCATAATGGAGAGTTTGAGAAGGCAAAAAAAATGATTAATGATGCACATTCAAGTGGAGCAGAATGTGTAAAATTTCAATGCCATATCATTGATGATGAAATGATAAAAAATGATGTCATACCAGGAAATACAAGTGAACAAATTTGGAATATAGTAGAGCGTTGTTCTTTTAATGAAGAACAAGAAACCGAACTAAAAAAATTAACAGAGGAATTAGGAATGATTTATCTCAATACTCCATTTTCTAGAGCAGCTGCCAACAGATTAGAAAAAATTGGAGTTAGTGCATACAAGATAGGTTCTGGTGAATGTAATAATATACCACTGCTAAAACATATTGCATCATTTGGAAAGCCAGTTATTCTTAGTACAGGAATGAATGACATTAGTAGTATTTCTGAAAGTATAACTGTTTTAGAAGATGCTGAGATAGAATATGCGTTAATGCATGTTACATCAATTTATCCTACTCCATATAAACAGGTTAGATTAGGAGCATTGTTAGATTTAAAAGAAAAATTTCCTAATGCAGTAATTGGATTAAGTGATCACTCGATAGGTAACTATACTTGTTTTGCAGCAATACCATATGGTGCAGCAATTTTAGAAAAACATTTTACATCAGAAAAAAATTGGGAAGGTCCAGACATTCCCGTATCAATAGATCCAACAGAATTAAATGAGTTAATCACTGGTAGCAGAGCAATTCATAGTGCACTAGGTGGTAAAAAAAATATACTAGATGACGAACAACCTACAATTAATTTTGCATATGCAAGTGTTGTTACAACCAAAGATATGAAAAAAGGTGAAATTATTACCGAAGATAATATTTGGGTGAAGAGACCAGGAACAGGTGAAATTCGTGCCAAGGATTATTACAAATTATTAAACAAGAAAATTATGGATGATGTAAAAAAGAATACTCAATTGAAATGGAGTTTGATTGAAGATTAAAAAAAAGATTGTATTTTTAACTGGTACAAGGGCAGATTTTGGGAAATTAAGACCCTTAATTGAAATAACTGAGAATTCAGATGAGTTTGAATGTCATATTTTTGTGACTGGAATGCATACATTATCCAGATATGATTTTACTTATCGTGAGGTTGAAAAAAGAGGTTACAAGAATATTTTTGTGTTTATGAATGAGACTGAAGGTGACAATACAGACATAATACTTTCAAATACAATTAGAGGATTTAGCGAATATATCAGAGATATTTCACCAGACATGATTGTCATTCATGGAGACAGATTAGAAGCATTAGCAGGTGCAATTGTTGGTTCATTTAACAACATACTTGTATCACATATTGAAGGAGGAGAATTAACTGGTACAATAGATGAATCAATAAGACACGCAGTTAGTAAATTGTCTCACATACATTTTGTTTCAAATGATGATGCTAAAAAGAGATTAATTCAGATGGGTGAAATAGAAGAGCGGATTTTTGTGATAGGTTCGCCGGATATCGATATCATGATGAAAAAAGATCTACCCACAAAAGAGGAATTAATAGAGTATTATGATATCAATTTTGAAAAATATGCAATTTTGATTTTCCATCCAGTGACAACTGAACTAGAATATTTGGAAAATCAAACAACAGAGATGGTTGGAGCAGTAATTGATTCAAAAAGAAACTATGTGGTGATATATCCAAATAATGATCCGGGTTCAGATATTATCATGAAAGCATATGGGAAACTAGAAAATAATCAAAATTTCAAAATATATCCATCATTGAGGTTTGAATATTTCTTAACCCTTCTAAAAAATGCTGATTTCATAATAGGTAATTCTAGCTCAGGAATTACTGAAGCTGAGATTTATAATATTCCAACAATTAACATAGGAACAAGACAAAAAGATAGAACCTCAAATAATAATATTATCAATATTGAAAATCATAAAGATGAAATTCTCAATGCAATTGCAAAAGTAGATGGTATAGAGATAAAATCATCATTTAGTTTTGGGGATGGGAAGAGCACAAATCGTTTTTTTAATGTCATATCAAACGACAAAATATGGAATGTATCACTTCAAAAGCAATTTATTGAAAATGGAAATTAAAAATGGATCGTAGATATAATTATCATGACAAAGAAAAGGATAAAGAATTCAATATTTCTTCTATGACAAAATATCTAAAAGAAAAACATGAAATTGATAAGGAATTAGAAAAGATTATCACGCCATATATTGAATCAAAAAAATTAAGAATTCTTGATGCATGTTGTGGGGTTGGTCACATATCTCATTTTTTAAGTAAGATTAGCCCTGAATCAGAATTTCTGGGAATAGATCAGACTTCATATTTAATTGACGAGGCAAACAAATTGTCAGATAATGAACATCTTCGCTTTGAAACTGGAGATATATATGATATGCCAGAAAAATATGAGAAAAATTTTGACATCAGTGTTTGTTGGAAAACTCTATCATGGTTACCATATTATGATGAAATAATGAAATCATTAATTTCATGTACAAAAAATCATATTTTTTTAAGTGCATTATTCTACGAAGGAGACATAGATTTTCAAATAAAAGTACGTGAATATAAAAAAGAAAAAGGGAAAAATGATTTTACATTATATTATAATGTGTATAGTTTACCTAGATTCAAAGAATTTGTAGTAAAACATGGTGTAAAAAGTATTGACGTATATGATTTCAATATTGGAGTTGATGTTCAAAAATCAGATAGAGATTATATGGGAACATATACTGAAAAACTAGAAAATGGTGAGCGTTTGCAAATTAGTGGTGCTGTGGTGATGTTTTGGAAAATTATAAAGATTGGACTTTGAATGAGGAAGTAGATTGTTATTAAATTTATACAAAAAATGTGCTAATTCATTAATTGGGACAGGTATTTCAAAATATAAAGTAGTTTCAAAATTTCATCGATTTATTTCTAACAAGTTTAAACCAGAATTTGTAATAGTCGAGAATAAAAAATTCTATTTAGATGAAAACGATGCCCATAATTTAGCAGTATTTGGTGGAAGATACAAAAAATATTATGTTGAGTGCATGTTAAAAGAGGCCAAAAAAGATGGCGTGGCATTAAGCTTAGGTGCAAATATTGGATATTTTACAATTTTCCTAGCAGATGTAATAGGAGAAAAAGGAAAAGTCTTTGCGGTTGAGCCAGAGCAAGAAAATGTTGAATTACTTAAGAAAAATATTCTTGCAAATAATTTACAAAACGTCGAGGTAATTCCTAAAGCAATTTCAATTCATAATGAAAAAGTAAAATTCCAGATATCAAAAATGTCAGGGGATCATACTATCGTAACAGATGAAAATTCAACAAATACCATAGAAATGGATGCAATTGGCATTGATGAATATTTTACAGATATACTTTCCAAAATAAATTTTATAATTTTTACAATAGAAGGTGCAGAATTAAAGGCATTAAAAGGAATGACTGAAACATTAAGACAATCTAAAGAATTAACATTAATGACTGAATTTTACCCTGAAAAGATAAGAAGTTTAGGAGACTCACCTGAAGAGTTCATAAAGCTTTTAGTAGAACATGGATTTGAAATTTTTGATTTAGGTGACGGTCTTACTCCAATAACTAAAATTTCTCTGGAAAAAATATTTGAAAATATGAATCAGAATAAATTCTATAGAACGGATTTATTATGTAAACTAAAAAAATAATAATATTTTATTGATTTCGAATTTTTTGTAACATAATACCAAGGTAAATTGTTGAAAAACATGAGGCCAAAAAGTATGACATCGCAATTCCAGTAATATCAAATTCGGTACCAAATGTGAATATTCCTATCACAAAAAATGCAATGAATATACAATTAGAAATTAATGCATGTCTACTTTTTTCTTTAGCAAGTATTTGTGACAAAAACATTAAACCCAAATTGCTTGGTATTAATGTAAAACTCATTATTTGCATTAAATTAGTGAAGTCAGTATATTCAGGAAAGATTATCTCTACAATGAACGGAGCCACAAAAGCACCAAATATGGCTAAAATAATTGAGATTATAACACCAAAAATTTTCGCATTTTTTGTTTGTGCACCTGAAGAATCTTCTGCTAATGTAAATCTAAAGATAGTTCCAGGTACGATTGCAAGAAATGATAGTATTTGAATTGTTAAGAAATAATTTCCAAGAAGTGCAAATCCAAACATTGGTGCAATTATGATTTTATCAATTTGGCCTTTCAAAATTCCACTAGCATCTATTGCATGACTATTCAAAATAAAACCAACTTTTGACTTAAAAGAAATATAACTTAAAGTAAAATTTTGTTTTGAATGGAAAACTAATCTACTGAAAAATGGAATAAATGATAATCCTAAACCAAGTATGATTCCAGTTGGTCCCAATATTTGAAAAAGAATATAACCAAACCCTATGAATAAAATCTTTTGAATAATATAATTTTTTGACCAAATTTTGTATAATTTTAATCCAATAAATTCATTCAAAGAAAGATTGAAAATTGTGAAACCAATAATGTAAATGCTAATTGCATAGTTCTCTGAAATAAAAAATACTATTACTGCAGAAATAATGCTTGCAACGAATGATATCATGTAAATAAATGGTTGAACATTCACCTTCTTAGCCGAAAAAACAATCATAGAATATGTTCCACCAACTAATGAAATTGAAGATGCAATACTACCAATAGCTATGAAATAACTAATCTCACCATAGCTTTCAGCACCTAATAGATTTGCTAAATATAACCAAAATAAACCAGAAATTAGGCTTCCAACTACATTAGCAATTGCCATAGAACTAATGTTTCTTAAGCTTGAAATTCCAAAAACACTAGAGAAAAATTTTCTTGCTATAATATTTCACCAATTAACACATACTTCAGATTTTTTTCTTTATCACTCATTTGAAAAATTCCAGGGTAATTTACGATTAAGTAACTTTTCTAATTTTTTATAATCATCTAAATAAAAATTTTTTAGGAATATTTTATCTTCTGAATTCATTTGTGGTTTTTTATTATCTTTATTTCTAATTTTTTTATAGAGAAAGATACGTAAATTTTCTGGCACGAATGTGTATGCAAATTTTTGTACAAAAGAATTTGTAAGTAGTTTTTCTCCTCGAGGAGTATAATAGCCAAAGTAGTTTGTTTCTTCAAAATCATGTAATTGCTTTATTTCTAAAAATTCAAGAATTTCTTTTACTTTTTGTTTAATATTTTTTGGAAACATTTCTTCATAAATTATAATTTTAACATTTTTTTCACCAAACAGATCAAGATATCTTTTAACTTGTTCATAATATAGTCCACAAAGAAGAATATTATCGGCTGGATCATTGTACTCTTTTTTTAACTTATCTAGTCCTTTTCTAATTTCGTCACCAAAAGTTGAATAATCAGAGTTCCATCTATTCTCTAAATAACGCGAATAAGATCTTTCGATAGGATTTCGTAGAATAATAATTATTTTTGCATCGGGAATTATTTCATAGATTTTTTTAGCTGATTCAGGATCGAAAAGATATGGGGTACTAACCTCACAAATAATTGGTTCATTCTTTACATATTGAAACAGTTCAAGATATTGTTCTTTTGTTGGTTTTGTGTGTTTAAATGGCATGCTACCACGATATTTTGAAAAATATGCAGGTTCTTTTATTGAACTCATGTAAATTTTAGGATGTTTTCGTAGATAATGAAAAATTGACGTTGTACCGGATTTTTGAGCTCCTACAATAAACAAATTTGGCCATATTGTTTTTTCATTATTTGCATTATGATGTACACATCCTTGTTCCCAATAAAACCAGACATTACAATCTTTGTTCTCACAAAATTTTGTTTGTATGATATCATTTTGAACAGGTCCTTTTTTCCCACATTCGGGGCAAAAAGGAAAAATTTTTTCAGGATTATTCAACTTAATATTTTTTTAGAGTGACACTAGATAAACATAGTTCATCATTTATTACATTTGTTCAAGTTGTTCTATTTTTTTGATATGCTGAGTAACCAAGTTTTCTAAATCTTTTTTATTTTTTTCTAAAAATATCTCCATCTGTTTTACAGAGATTTCGACATCAGCTAAATATCCATTCATGAAAAAATGATTGTATTCATCAATCCAGAATTTAAATCGATCAAAATCAAAAGAATTAGACATAAGTAAATTCACATACTTGCTTACATCTTTTGGATCAACCGGTTGGTTTAGAGAATTTAAAATGGCTTCAGGTAATTTCTCAATATTTTCAACTTTAGTTACAGATGGTAAAATTTTGTACCCATAATTTGAAAATATTATTGTAGGTTTACCGTGTATGGCTGCATCAAATCCAGATGTACCTCCAACAGTAATAACTAATGATGTGTATTTGTAAAGATGTTTAGCATTAACTGAAGGATGTATTAGAAAAACATTCGGAATATTCATAATTTCTTTATAAGTTTCAATTGATCTCCAATTTCGAAAAACTTGATGTGGGTGTTCTTTTACAAGAATTTTATAATCTACTGGCAATGATTTTGCAATGTGTCTAATTATTTCTGTTTGATTTGTAAAATATGGTGCAGCTAATAATAAACTCCTTTCTTGATCAATCGATAGAGGAAGATATACAAATTTCTCATTTTTATCAAATTTAAATAATAAATTTTTATCAATGAAATTTTGCCTATATTTTTTTAATAAAATAGTTTTCAACTCATTGAACAATACTTTTAATTTTGATCTTCCATAGTATGTAAAATGAGTTTTAGTATTACTATTCTTAGAGAAAAAGAAACTTATTGCAGCCTTGATTCTTTGTATACTAGAACTTTGGTACGTATCAGCATAATTATTAACTTGTTGGGATTTGTTGAATGATTCTAAAAATTTTTGTATTTCATCAAAAGAATTATGCGAGTGTTTAACATTCTCTAAATCATTATTAAAATCAAAAACATGTGCATCCTGTGAGATAGCAGAACGGAATCCAAGTAGAGATTCATGAAATGTTAAAATTTTAATGCCTTTTTTCTTACATAATTCGTAGAAAAGATGATCTTTATGTTGGATAGTTTCTTTAGTGAATAGATAATCTGGTTTAGTTTCATCCAAAATTTTTTCATATAATTTACATTCCTGTTCTAGAATAGACAAAATTTCAGTTTCAGAGAATTTATGATATTGATTAAATTTATAAAAAAATCTTTCATTAATTGCTAAATTCCATAAATTGATATCATATTTTCTTTCAAATTTTTTCAGAAAATCTATATCCACATGATCATTCGGTGATATTTCATCAAAGTAAAACCATAATTTTTCAAATTTTACTAAGTTCTGGTCTATGAAAAATTGTTTTGATTTATTTGTAATATCGACAATAGCATATAATTCACTATCATACATTTTTTTTAGAAAATATGATAATGAGAATGATAGTAATTCCGAATCTAACCAAAAGAATATTTTTTTACTCATTGAAACACCGACTGATCAAATTTTTTTTATTAGTTTGGCGGGTACTCCACCCCATAATTCATTATCAGAAATATTATTTGTTACAAAAGAATATGCTGCTACAACAGAATTTTCTCCAACTGTAACATTTGGCATGATTGTACTATGAGTTCCTATTTTACAATTTTTTTTCAATACAACTGGTCCTGATTTATTATCAATTGTGGAATTTGAATAAACTGAACAATGTGAACCAATTTGAACATTATTCTGAATAGTTACACCATATTTGGCATTGATATAGCTAAATGTTCCAATGTCAAAATCTTCACCTAACTCTAAACCGTCAGGATACTGAACCACATAATTATATTTTGTAAATTTTCCATGTTCAATTTTTGGTGTCACCCATTTTTTAGATTCATTCATTTTTAATACATTAATTTTTTTTCCATTAATTCGTTATTTAGTTTGATTTTTTCAAGACTTCGAGTAATTTTTTGTGATGAGCAACCATTACCATAAAGAGAACTTTTTTGTTGCTTGTTTTTTAATGCTTTAGTTATTGCTTTTTTAATCAAACTTTCTGATTCTTTTTTTACATTAATTATATTAGAAGATTGTTCTCGACCATTTTGTCTTATTCCAATATTTACTACTGATGTCCCCAAATAACTACCCTCTATTATTCCACCACTTGAATTTCCAACTAAAACCCCAGAACCACTCATTAAACATAAAAAATCATCTCTTGGTATAGAAGAAAATAATTTTGCAAAACTATGTTTCTTTTCAAATTTTTCTATTTCTCGATTGATAATATTACTTCCTGAATCTGAATTAGGTGAAACAATAATTGTTGGTAATCTAAATGATGCAACTGCATTTAAGATTGATTGAATATTCTTTTTTGTATTAATTATTTGTGTAGTTACTGGATGATAAAGTAATATGATATGTTGTTTACTTAGGTCCATTCTATATCTCCTTTTGAAATCTTTCTTTGAAGTTATTTGTCCAAATTTCACTTCATCTATACTTGGGGAACCTACTAAAAATACAAACTTTGGATTTTCACCCATTCTAATAATTCTATTTTTACTTTTTTGAGTAGCTGTAAAGTGTATATTTGAAATTTTTGTTATTGCGTGTCTTGTATACTCATCAATATTCCCTGAAACATCTCCACCATGAATGTGAGCATTTGGTATATTCATATTATATGCAGCAATTGCAGATGCGAAAATCTCTGGCCTATCACCTAATATTATATTGATATCAGGTTTTATTTTTTCAAAAACTTTGGCAAATTTTATAATTCCATTTCCAATTGATTTGGTTCCATCAAAACTAGTATTTTTTTTAGAAAAAAATTCTATTTTTTTGTAAATTTTAAAACCATCTTTCTTAATTTCATTAACTGTCATTCCATGTTTTTTAGATAAATGCATGCCTGTAACTATCAAAAATAATTGTAATTTTTTTTCCTTAGTAATTTTTTTTAGAATTGGTCTTAAAATTCCATATTCCGCTCGTGTTCCAGTAGTAATAGTCACTTTCCTTTTGGACAATTTCTTTTATTTTATTAGTCCACTTCCGACTTTAAATTTTGGAGTCCAGATACCAGAATCATCTCTTTCAAATAATTCCGGATTATACCATTTATCTAAAATATTGAAGAATTCTTTTTCATCCATTCCAGTAAATTCAAGAAATTTTTTGACGATTCCTTGATCTAACTTACCATCTTTTTCTTCAACAATTGGAATCATTTCTTCTCTTGTTTTTATTCCATATCGGATTAATCTAGAAGCATTATCCGTAGCTACAGAATGACCATATTTTGGATATTTCAGATAAGGATTTAGTAGATATGGAAGAGAATCAATTTGATCATAATTATCAATTGAGCCTGCTCTTTCATATTCATTTTCTAAAGTCTGAAATCCAAATTGTGTTGCAAGTTTATAATTTTTATAAGAATTCCATGGAACAAAATAGCTAAGATAAATTGGATCTAACCCAAATTTTTTTAATTCATCTATGTCAGGTTGTTTTGCCATTTCTAATTCTTTTTCATCTATTTGTTTATCTTTGAACCAAATATCCCACATAGGTTTTACTACATCATTTTTTGATTGTAGCATAGCTGATGGCGTCTCTGTATCAAATTCTCCACCATAAATGTAGTTGATGTCTTCACCATAGATTAGAAATTTTATTCCTAGTTTCATACACATTTTTACTGGAAATGAGTAAATTAATGCGTCAGGATACCACATTGGAGAACCAATTTCTTCAAATGCTTTCTTGAGCATTATTCGACCAAGCTTTCTATTTGGTTGAAGTAAAATTGTATCACAGCCAAATGCGTCAGATAAATTATCCAAATTTTTTCTTCCCGTATTAGTCCAATCAAAATTTCCTACGGACAATAAAAGGGGATTCATTTTTAGTTTGTCTTTAATTATGTGTGTTTGGTAGTGTGAATCTTTTCCACCAGAAACTGCAATTGCACAATCATAACTATTTCCATTTGAGCCTCGATATTTATCACACATTAGTTCTAATTCACGCCATCTTTTAGTCCAATCTGTTTCTTTTTGTTTTTCATAATGAATACATGCATAACAAACACCATCATAAAATTTTAACCCAGGTCTAGTATCTGGCATCAAACATTTCTTACAATACTCCATAAATCAAAAATTTGCAACTCTTTTATATCAATATCACTATTATACCATACTATGTTCTTCCGAATCATTAGATCTGAAAATAAATATAATTCAATTAATGCTTAGAAATATGACTAAACCCATATGTCTAATTGCTGCTAGAGGCGGTTCAAAGGGAATTCCTAAAAAAAATATACGGAAAATATCTGGAAAACCACTAATAGCGCACACCATTGTAAATTCACTAGATTCAGGTCTCTTCAGTCACGTAGTTGTTTCCACTGATAGTGATGATATAGCAAAAATTTCAAAAAATTATGGAGCGGAAGTTCCATCCTTACGATCAAAAAAACTTGCTAAATCAAATTCGAAGATGGATGATGTTGTTGAAAATATAATTGACGAATTATTTGAACTTGGGTACAAATTTGATATAATAGTTAATCGAGATTGTACAGCACCATTCATTCGTTCTGCCGATATTAAAAAATCCATTAATCTGTTAAAGACAAAGAAATGTGATACAGTAGTTGCAGTTTACAGAACACACCTAAATCCTTATTTTAACATGATGGAATTTGGTGCAAAAAAAACATTAGAATTTAGTAAAAAAAAGAGATCTATCATAAATAATCGTCAGGATGCTCCAGTAGTTTATCAATTAACTGGATTTCAGACGATTAATGTAAAAAGTTTTCAAAAATTTAAAAAAATTTACATGCCAAAAGTTTTACCAGTCGAGATTCCACAAGAAACAGGATTGATGATTGATACTGAATTTGAATTCAATCTTGCAGAATGTATTTTTAAAAAAAATTATAAATAATTACCAAGATGTCCAGCCACCATCAACAACTAGATTTGCACCAGTCATGTATGATGATGCATCAGAAATCAAAAACAACATAGCACCATTATATTCATCTTTATTTGCCATTCTTCCTAAAATTGTTTTTTCTGAATATTTTTTTATGAAAGATTTTTCCTGATATGTTTTATCCATTACACCTCCAGGCGAAAGTGTATTAACTCTAATATTTTTTCCATGCCAATATGCAGCTAAGTATCTTGTAAAATTTACAATTGCACCTTTAGTTGCTGCATAAGAAATTGGTAAGTTTAATCCACTTTTTCCATAAATTCTTTGATCAGCGCCAACCAGACCATAAGTTGATGCAATGTTAACAATTACACCATTTCCTTGCTTAGCCATAATTTTTCCAAATGCTTGTGAACAAAAAAATACGCCTGACAAATTAATATCCAATGATTTTTGCCAAATATCTATTGGAAAATTTTCAAATGATCCAAATGCATTATCTAATTTTTCTTTTGCTCCCTTGCTAGTATATGCTGCATTGTTTATCAATCCATCAATTTTCTTAAAATCTTTTATTACTTTTTTAGAAATTTTATTCACTTCGGTTTGATTAGAAATATCAAGTGTGTATGCACTAATTTTATTTTTGTATTTTTTTACTAAAGTAGATTTCAATTTTTCATTTTTTACAACATCAATATCTAACAAAATTATATTTGCGCCTGCTGCACTAAGTGTATTAGCATATTGAGAGCCTAAAAGTCCAGATGCACCTGTAATTACTATATTTCTATCTTCTAAATCAAATAACTTTGAAATTGTTTTTTCATCTTTCATTATAATTTCACCATTTTAATATTCTTAGAAGATTTTAAAACTGTTAGTGCGATATTGAGCACTTTAATTCCTTCATTGAGATCATTTATTGTCTTTTTTCTTTTCTGTGAACATTCTACAAGATATTTTATTTCATTCATGTAAGTTAGATTAAGATCAAAATTCTTCATATCTAATATCTTTAACCATTTCTTTGTTTTTTTGTTAAATAGATTAACTGTATTTTTTGTTAAATCACATGTGATTATTCCTTTGGTACCTACTATCTTACAATTCCTAGTCATAGAACTTTGGAAATGATCTAGATGAAGTTCTCCAACAAAATTCTTTTTAAATTTTAAAATTGTTGTGGATAAATCATCAGCAGTCATTTCAAGATCACTGTATTTTCCTGTGACTGAAAAAACTTCTTTGACATCACCAAAAATCCAATATAGATAGTCTATTTCATGTATCGAAGTTAATACAATTCCTCCTCCAAGTTTTTTTTGTGCAGCATAACTTTTTCTATAGTTTTCATTTGGATGCCAATCTGGCAAATATGATCCATGCTCAGATTGTACAAATAAAATACGTCCAACTTTATTTGATGAAATTAATTCCTTAACTTTTTTCAAGCATGGAAGGAATCTAAAATTACAACCCATCAATGTAATTAATTTTTTTTCAGATACAATTTTTGATAATTGCTTTAGGCCTACAGAATTATGGGACAATGGTTTTTCAATAAATAGATCACATCCTGCTTTTGCAAGTTTAATAGCAGTTTTTATATGTAAATTTGATTCATTTGTAACGAATCCTATGTCTGGATTTAATTTTAGACAATCATCAAGTGAATTAAATAGTTTAAATTTTTTTGATGGTAATTTAACATTCTTTTGTTTTGTTACAACCAATCCTTCTATATTTTTTATCTTTGACAGATTTTTACAATGACGTTTGCCTATAGACCCATATCCAATTATTACAACTTTCAAATGGTTTATGAAAAAATTCTATGAATATTAGTCTTCATAATAATTTATACGAAAAACCTGATTCAAATTAATGATTTATTCGATTACAATATATAGTAAAAAATTTTCAAATGAATGATAAATAATTGAGAGTACTTGTAACAGGCGGCGCAGGATATCTTGGATCTATACTTTCAAGAAAATTACTTGAAAAGGGATATCAAGTTAGATTAATCGATACGTTTTGGTATGGAAAAGAATCTATTGAAAATTTAGTTTCGAATAAAGACTTTGAAATTATTGAGGGAGATATACGAAATCTACTCGTTACTGTAAAAGCACTAAAAGATGTTCACGCGGTAATTCATTTAGCTTCCATAGTTGGGATGCCTGCATCCAGTATTGAACCAAAAAGTAGTGAAGAGATTAATTACCTTGCTACAAAGAATATTGCAGAATTATGTCAGTTACATAATATTGAAACCTATATTTTTGCTAGTACATGCTCTGTTTATGGAAGTCAACCTGAAAAATTAATTACAGAAAAATCGCCAACCGACCCTTTAGATTTTTATGCACAACAAAAATATCTCTCTGAACGTGCAGCAGGATGGTTAAACAAAGCACCAACAATATTGAGATTTGGTACACTTTTTGGAATGTCACCTAGAATGAGATTTGATTTAGTAATTAATTTATTTGTGGCACAAGCAATTCAAGAAAAAGAAATTACAGTATTTGGAGGAGATCAATATAGACCATTTTTACATGTACATGATGCTGCTGATGCATTGATATTTGCGTTGGAGAAGAATCTAACTGGAACTTATAATGTTATTTCAGAAAATTTAACAATTAAACAGGCAGCAGAAAAAATTAGTAGTGCAACAGGTTGTAAAATTAATATTTCTAATGAAAATGAAGATAAAAGAAATTACAAAGTATCTGCCGAAAAATTAATGCAAGTAGGATTTCATCCTTCTAGGACGATAGATGACGCCATTAAAGAGATAGGTAAAGCAATTGAAAATAGAGAAATTTCAGATTATGCTGATGAAAAATATAGTAACTACAAATTACTTTTTGGTTCAAAAAAGATGCAAGAGAAAGTGTTCATGCTAGGAATTCCAGGATCTCTAGATGTACCTTAACACTAGATTTCAAATTTTTGTATCAAAAAATTCGTCTATAGAATCACACAAAAAGCTTTTTTCTTCCATAGTCATACCAGGAAATAATGGCAATGTCAACAATTGTTCAGATATCTTTTCAGTAATTGGTAGATCTCCCTGTTTCAAACTAAATCTTGATTTATAATATTCAGTGAGATGAATTGGATTAAAATAGATTTTACAGAATATACGTTTCTTCAAGAGGAAATCTTTCAGGGAATCACGAATTTGCTTATTTAAAAGACGAATGGAATACATTTGATAAATATGATCATAACCTTCAGATGGAATAGGTGTTTTGATTTCTGAGTGTTTTTCTAATCTTTTGTTAAAGTAGTTAGCATGTTCTTGTCTAAGATTTATAATTTTATCAAATTTCCCTAATTGAGATATTCCCAGTGCCGCAATGATTGTAGGCATACGCCAATTGTATCCAATACCAACATAGTTAGGATCGAGAGGGTTTTCAAAATAATTAGTTTTATCAACTCTTCCATGAGATCTAATTAGTTTTAATTTCTCAAAAATTTTTTCAGAATTTGTAACTATTGCCCCTCCTTCTCCAGTGGTCAAAACTTTATTTCCAGTAAAACTGAATGTTGCAGAATCTGCAATTGACCCAGATTTTTTACCTTTTACAGAAGAACCAAGCGCTTCTGCTGCATCTTCAATTAACAATATTTTTTTATCTTCAATTGATTTTTTTATATCAAATATACGACATGATTGACCTGAATAATCCATAGGCATTACTGCCTTAGTGTTATTAGTGATTTTTTCAGATATTGATTTTGGATCTAGACCATAATTTTCTTCTTCTATATCAGCAAAGACAGGTTTGCCTTGAACAAAAAGAACGGAATTTGCTGTAGAGATAAATGAAAAAGATGGAACAATTACTTCATCCCCATTTCCAATTTCATGAGCTAACAAAGCTGCATGCAATGCAGAAGTTCCTGAATTTACAACTACACAATGCTTTACTCCAACAAATTCGGATAGAATTTTTTCAAATTTTTCAATTTCTTCTCCAATTGCCCATGTATTTCCACGTTTAATCACTTTATTTACAATCTTTTCATCTTCTTCATCAGTGTAAATCCTGTATAGAGGAATTTTCCAATCGCTCATAATTCTCAGAATGAATTTATGACTTCAGCAAGTGATAGAGATGCATTACCAGGATTAGCAAGAAACTTTTTTACATGAAATTGTCCATTTTGGATAAGTTTTTGAGAAACTTCTTTGTTGTAAAGTAATTCATTAATTGGAGTTATTAAATCAGATTTATCAGAAATAGATAATACAGCATTATCCTTTACATATTGAAATTTTAATATTTCATCAGTCATAACAACATTCATTATTGCTTTCTTTAGTATTAATCCTTCTAACAAAACAGTTGATGGCATTAATTCAACATGAATATTTATCATCAAACTACATAATGAGATAATTTTTTTGATTGAACCAGCCTGAATAATCAAAATATTTGGATCGAGTTTTTGGATTAATTTTTTAACATATTCATTGTTTGCGTCTTGCACAGGATGTAATTTTACAATAAGATTTACATTTTTTAGATTTTTTATTAATGAAAAGAGTTTTTTTAATAGATTCTCTAATCGTATGTATGAATTTGTATCAGATAAGAAATTCATTTCAGGAATAGCAGGAATAGTTATGAGTATAGTTTTGCTTGAGATTTTTTCTTGATAAATGTCATCAAAAAATGAATCGTGTCTGGGACTACCTGTTACAAAGATTCGCTGTTCAGAAATATTTCTCACGTTAATTAAATAATCTTTTTGATATTTACTCCACACCGCAATTTTATCAGAAAAATTTCTGTATCCACTAGTTACATCATGTCTTGATATTTCTGGAAGATAATCTGAAGCGCCATGTTCAAGTAATATTGAATTAATTTTATTTTTATTCAGGTTTAAGATGGTTTTTTCAGTTTCACCCATAGTATTCAATGTTATAATAGATTTGAAATTGAAATCCTGAAGAAGTTTTTTAGAGAATTTGATTAATAAAATATATTCATAGATTCTAGATCTAAATGTTTCCAATAAGACATTGTTTATCGATGGCCAAAATGTATAGTTTTCAATAGAGAAGATTTGTTCTAGAATTTTTACGTCATTAACCCAAATTTGTTCAATTTGTTTTAAAAGATCATTTGATAACGTTTGGCAATGAATAATCTCATTATTTCTTAAAAGATTATGTGGACTAGTAATTTTGCAATTATTTTTTTTTAATAATTTAATAGATTTTACATTCCAAATAGCGGTTCTCCTTCTGTTCAGGAATAATAGTTCATTTCCATAATGACCAAGTTGTTCAATTAATTTAGAGTATTGTGAAGGATCAAATTCAACAAATAATATCATTTTTTGTGATTTTTTCTTATCAGGCCATAAATGAAATATTTTTCCAACCAACAATTCTAAAAAATTTCTAATCTTATCATATGATTTTCTAGAAATTTTTAATGAAATTGGGAATTTTCCTAAATTAAATTTTATTAAGAAGTGATTCCATGGGATTGAAAATTCATGATTTGATTCTAATGTTGTTATAATTTTGATTTTAGTATCATCAATAAGTGATTTTAACATATTACCGAAATGAAATGAAGTGATAATTTTTTGTGGTTTATATTTTTCAATAATTCTTTTCATAGCTAAAAAAACATACAGTTCACGAATGATGACTTGATGTAATTCAGCAGTATCAAGGACAGATAATAAATTAATATTTTCAAATTCTAATTTTTTAAAAATTTCATTATTTTCATACCAATTCCAATATGAGACAGTTTTATCAAAAACTTTATGATGATCCTCTAGACTTAGATAATCTTCTGCAATTTGATGTTCTATTCCTTGTTCTTCAAGTTGTTTATGCGTATGAACATTAAAAGAGAATACAATTGAGGATGATAGTTGTTCCTTAGATATGTTTAGAGAATTTAGATTAGAATTTGTGTCAACAAATATTAAATTTTTATTAATTTTTTCCAATGTTTTTAAAATAATTTTTTAGAATTATTTTCTCCATTTATTCATATCGTAATCATCAAAAGTAATATTTTGCATTTCATTATCATTAGGTTTCCATGAAATATCTGCAAGTGTCAATATTCGTGCTACCTCATTGCCAATATTGATGTGAGCAGATGCAATCATGTTTGGTACATGAATTAATGTTGGCTCATCAGAAGTTGATTTTATTTCATGATAGTTACCTTGCTTATCTTTCACAATAAACACTACAGTTCCATGGATGCATGAAAAGTAGCTATTACGTTTAGTATGAATGTGGGGACCTTTGACTTCCCCAGGAAATACAGAACTTACATACACCATTTTTGGTTCATGAGAAATTATTTGATCCCAATCACGCCACACCACTGTCAATGAGCCATTTTCATGTTTATCAAGTATATCATTGGTAGGATGTTTTTCAAGTTTCATCACAGAGAAATCATCATCAGACATGATTTGAATTTCAATTGTTTTAAGCAATAAAAGTTTGGAAGAAATAATACCAAATTTATGAAAGACTAATACAATTTATAACAATATTTTATTAATAAAGAGAAAAAGTGTTTCATATGAAACTTTTAGTTACTGGAGGACTTGGTTTTATTGGAAGTAATTTTATTTTAAAATTATTAGAACAAGATGATATTGAAATAACTAATGTTGATGCAGAGTTATTCGGTTCAGATCATAGAAATTTATCTGGACTTGAAAACTCTAAAAAATATAATTTTGTAAAAGGTAATATTTCAAATAAGAAATTAATGGAAGAACAGATAACTAATTGTGATGCTGTTGTAAATTTTGCAGCAGAATCATTTGTAGATAGAAGCATTAATGATGCAAATCCATTTTTAGTATCTAATATTAGAGGTGCGTTTACAATTCTAGATATTATTACAAAACAGAAAAAACGTATGATCCATATATCAACAGATGAGGTTTTTGGAAGTTTGATTGAAGGATCAGCTGATGAATTATCAAAATTTAATCCATCGAGTCCATATGCAGCAACTAAAGCAGCTGCAGAACTTCTGATGAATTCATATTCTATCACATTCAATTCTGATATTATAATTACCAGATGCACAAATAATTTTGGTCCAAGACAATTTATAGAAAAATTAATTCCAAAGACTATAGTTTTAGCAAATAAAAATTTGAAAATTCCAATTTATGGAAAAGGAAAAAACATTCGAGATTGGATTTATGTGAATGATCATTGTGATGCTATAGAAAAAGTCTTGTTTAATGGAAAAGCTGGGAAATCATATAATGTTTCTGCGAATAATGAAATAGATAATATCACAATTGTTAAAAAAATTCTAAATATTATGGATAAATCTGAGGAATTGATAGAGTTTGTTGAGGATAGACCAGGGCATGATTTTAGATATAGTATGAGTTCAAAAAAAATATCTAATGAATTAGATTGGAAAACAAAAACAAGTTTTGATGAAGGTTTACAAAAAACAGTTCAGTGGTATATAGATAATCCTGAAATTTTAAATGATGTTTCACAAACAGTGTTAGATCCAACTCCATGGAAAGATAATCACAGAGAAAAATTATGAAAGGAGTGATTTTACATGGTGGACATGGAACTCGTTTGAGACCATTAACACATACAGGTCCAAAACAGCTTTTGCCAATTGCCAACAAACCAATGTCGCAATTTTGCTTGGAAGCAATAGCAGAAACAGGTATTACAGATATTGCAATAATTATCGGAGGTGTAGGTTCAAACAAAGTACGTGAGTATTACGGTAACGGAGAAAAATTTGGTGTAAAGATAACTTACATTGAACAAGACGAACCTAGAGGAATTGCACATGCAGTTAGATTATGTAAGGAATTTGTGAATGATGAGAAGTTTCTTGTTTTTCTTGGAGATAATATAATACAAAAATCCATTACAGATTTTGTGAAGAATTTTAAAAATTCTGATTTTGATGCTACAGTTTTACTATGTGAAGTAGACAATCCTTCAAGATTTGGAATTGCAGATGTAGAAGATAAAAAAATTCTAAAAATTACTGAAAAACCAAAAAATCCTACATCGAATCTAGCTGTAACTGGAATTTACTTCTTAACACCAAAGATTTTTCAAATCATAGATGATTTAAAACCATCATGGCGTAATGAATTAGAAATTACTGATGCATTAGATAACTTGTTAAAACAAGATGATAACATTAGTTATGAGAAGATTACGGATTATTGGAAAGATACTGGTACACCAATAGATATTATTAATGCAAATGCACAAGTGTTAGAACATATTTGTAATGAAAATAATATTATTGATACATCAACAAATATTGAATCAGATATTTGTATTGTAAAACCATCCATTATAGGTAAAAATTGTAAAATTGAGAAAGGTGCTAAAATTGGACCAAATGCAAGTATAGGGGATAATACTATAATTTCGTCTAATGTTTCTATAGAAAATTCCATAATAATGTCTAATTGTAAAATAGATGGTGGTCTAAACATCAAAGATAGTATAATATCAGCAAATTGTGATTTACACGGTAATGACAAAGATGAAACTAAGAAAATTTTTCTACTTGGTGAAGGAACAAAAATTACATTGTAAGAGAAATTTTTGATTAGTAACAGTAAATATCTAAGTAAAAATATTTGAGATATGGGTGAGGAGCATCTAGTTAGTGTAGTTGTCTTAAATTACAATGCAGGAGAATTATTACTAAATTGTATAAAATCTATTAAAGAATCTATATACAAAAATTTAGAGATAATTGTAGTTGATAACATTTCAAATGATAACAGTCATGAGAAATGTAAAGAAGAATTTCCAGAGATAAAATTAATTCAAAATAAAAAAAATCTTGGTTATTGTGGAGGTAATAATGTAGGAATACAAGTAGCAAAAGGTAAATTTATTGTAATATTAAATCCAGATACTATTGTCGAGCCTAATTGGATTAGTGAATTAATTTCGGCATATGATGAATATGGTGAAGGATTATACCAACCAAAGATTCTTTCATTAAATGAAAAGGATATCATACAAAGTACAGGCAATATGCTTCATGTTTTTGGATTTGGATTTGCACGAGATAAAGGAAATAAGGTAATTGACAAAACAGAAGAAATTGAAAAAATTGGTTATGCGTCTGGAACATGTCTGTTTACATCTAGAGAACTTATAAACAGAGTTGGATTATTAGATGAATTTCTTTTTCTATATCATGATGACTTAGACCTGGGTTGGAGAGCAGCACAAATTGGTATAAATTCATACTATGTTCCAAAATCTAAAATCTTTCATGTAGAAAGCTATTCATTAAAATGGTCATCAAAAAAATTCTACTGGTTAGAAAGAAATCGAAAATACTGTCTTCTAACACATTATTCTAAAGAAACATATGAAAAAATGCGCATTTCATTAGCATTAGTTGATTTATTCGTTTGGGTATTTTATTTCTCAAAAGGTTTTCTTGGAGCAAAAATTAAAGCAGAATTAGAAATTAGAAAACATAGACAAATAATTGAAGATAAGTATAATGAGTTAGAAAAAAGAAAATCTGTTGCAGATAAAGAATTAATCAAAAATTTTCCTGACGAAATATTTGTTCCAGCAAATGTATCACAAGAATCAATGAATCAAACATTTAATTCCATATTGACTAGATTGAGCAAAAAAGTAAAAGAGAAGATTAGATAATTTTCTCAGAAAGCACTACAGCAATTGCAAATTCATTTTCATGGGATAATGATGCAAGAAATCTATAGTTTTGTTTTGAGCCTGAGATCTTAACTATTGGTTTAGCGTCTAAATGAGATGTCATAATTTCTGAAAGAACTATTTTTTTGCTAATAGATTTGATTACTGCTTCTTTGAGAGCAAATTTACCAGCAAATTTTTCATAATAATTCTTAAATTTTAAACAATAAAGAATTTCTTCATCTGAAAAAATTTTTTTATAGAAACTTTGATTCTCTTTGAAAGGTTTATTCTTGAATTTTTTAATACTTGATACATCGATTCCTATTCCAAAATTTTCAATCATCTCTAACAATTATTCTACCTACTCCATTTAGAAGAATTTCATTTTTATTATTAGTAATATTGGATGAAATTTTTATGATTTTTGTAGATTCGCTTTTATCATTGACAACGCTAGATACAATAATTTCATCATTTAGGAAACATGGATGATGAAATTCTAGTGACTGTGAAGCATAAAGTGCATGTTTTCCTGGCAAATACATTCCAACCATTCGTGATAAGAACGATGCAAGTAACATTCCATGAACAACTCGACCTTTAAATTTTGTTGATTTAGCATATTCATCATCCATATGAATTGGACTGAAGTCTCCAGAAAGATTTGCAAAGTCATTAACTAATGACTCAGTAATTTTAACTTGGAATTCTTTTGTCTGTCCTATTTTGATTTGTTCAAAAGTTGATTCAGAAAAGTTCTCGGTCATTTAAGATACATTATGATTTTTTAGATGTCGTTTGATATCTGCTACTGTGTTAACATCAGTTATCTCAGAAATAGAAAATTTTATTTTAAAAAAATTTTCTAATTCATCAACTAAAATTAGGCCATTAAAGGAATCCCAAGATTCAATATTTTCAGGGCTAGATTGATCATTTATTTCAGATTCAGGAATTGAAAATACTTTTGCAATAATTGCATTAACATCATTTTCCATCATTCTATCTCAACCTTCAAGTGATTTGGTGATTTTATATCATTATTTAGTTTATAGACCCAAAACTTATCTTGTTTCTTAAAGCCATAATTAAATAAGAAATCTTCAGCAGGTTTATTTTTTTGTGTTGGAATAAACTCAGCTCTAATTTCTTCAATGCCGTTTTTTTTCGCATCAATTAAAATTTGGGACAAAATTGCATTCTCAACTCCTCGTCCCAATATTCTACAACTAAGAAGAAATGTATCAATTAACCAGAATTTTTCACTTTTTTTGATGATATACACACCAGTGATACCATTATCTCCAAATTTATCCAAAACTTGTGCACATCCTACAGAGAAAGTTATATCATTTGAAAAGGTCCTAATTTCTTCCTCACGATATCTTCTTGTAGTCAGATTGAATTGATTTGTTTTTAATATAAGTTGAGAAATTCTAGGTATAAGAAATTCATTGGATTTTTTGAGTTTTACTTTGATATCAAGTTCTTTTAAGAAATCGTCAATGTTAGAAATATTTCTTTCTAGATCCTTACGTTCTCTTTGTTGAGAATACATTTCGCCTCTTTTTTTATCTTCAATTGTTCTCTGAAAGACATTGAAATCGTTTAGATCCTCTAGAATAGGCACAAATTGTGAAGGATCGTTTGGTAATTCAGGTGTAAGAACTTCTGGAAATTCTTTCTTAATTCTTTCTTGATTAAGCTTATCGTCATCAAAAAATACAATACTATTAAGACCAATATTAATTTCATCTGCAATTTGTTTTAGATTTTCAGCTTTATCATTCCAATTGATCTTTATACTAGCAAAATTTTTTTCTCTTAGAATTTGGTTTGGGTGCTCTTTAATGACTTTCATTGCATCATCAAAATTATTTTTACTATTAATTGCTAAAATAACTCCTTGATTCCAAAGAGATAGCAATATCTTTTGAAATTCAACGAAAGCTTTTCCATTAGGTGTATGACCTAATTCAATTCCATCAAATTCATCTTCGCCAATAATTCCACCCCATAAAGTATTATCTAAATCTAAAACTATACATTTTTTATTTACACCACACATAGGTTTTAGATAACTCATTAATTCATCTGCAAATAATGGAATAAAATTTAAAGCAATTTGTATATCGCCTAAATAAAACTGCCTATAATCAAAAATATTTTTTTCACCGAATTTTGAAACAAATCTAATAAAATCATAAATGAAAATAGAATTATTATTTTTAGAAATATTTTGTAGTGAACTGTTTATTTCTTCAATCATTTCATGAAAACCAAATTCAGATTTTAATTCAAGTATACCATTTGAGGAATATGATGGTATGTTAAAATTTGAAACTACTAATTTTGAATTAGAATGATTTTGAAAATTTTTAATAAGATTTTCAAGTTCAGCAATTTTTTCTTTAGCTAATGATTTTCGATCATCATCAGAAATAATATATGGATTGTAAAAATAATCACCCAGAAAACTTCTAATATCTATAATTAGATAAGTGATATCTGGAGAAAATTTATAGTAATCACTTTTGGGATTCAAAAGTTCTTGATTATACTGATTATAATCAGCAACATAGGATTGATACCTAATTCCAAGTTCAGAGCATTTTACATGAAGAGTTTCATTTAGGCCATTTAGGGTAAAACTAGACAATATGGCAACTTTCAATTTATTATTAGATTGCAGATCATCGAGATTATTCGATAATGTCATGTATTCAGAGAGTGTTTTTTCCAATTTTCTATATGAAAAATAGTTAATTCAACAATAAATATTGTGTATTAATTCTACTATTTTTTATCAGTAAGCTTTAGATTTTAAAAAAAGGCTCAGAATATCTAAGATGGATGATGAAAAAGACGCTTTTCCCATAAATGAAAAAGAAGTTATGGATTACTATGGATTTTCTGGAAGTTTTGGAAGATTGAAAATGAAGATAAAATTTTTTCGAAATTGGATTTTACACTCTCTAGCATATTCTTCACCACTGTCAAATTTTGCAGTGAGAATGCAAAGATCAAGAGGAGTAAAAATTGGTAAAAATTGTCATATTAATCCATACGTGTTAATTGATTTGATTTATCCAAGAATGGTCGAAATTGGGGATAATGTTACACTAGGTTCACATTCAATGATTTTTGCACATATCAATCCATCAGCAAATTTATTTTTAAAACAAGGTGATTATCCAAGAAAGGTTTCTAAAGTAATAATTAAATCAGGTGCAGTGATTAATCCCGGAGTTGTGGTTATAGCTGGAGTAACTATAGGTCAAAATTCAATCATTTCACCTAGAAGTGTTGTGACTCAAGATATTCCAGATTACTGTATTGCCGTAGGAAATCCTGCTAGAGTTATAAAAAAAATTAATCATTAGAGTACAAATGAATATCTTAGGAATTGATTTTGAGGATTGGTATCACCCAGAATTAGTTCGAAAGAATATTGCATCAGATGAAAAAATGAAACCATCTGTCATTCAAGGAATTGATAAAATTTTAGAGTGGTTAAGAAAAAATGAAACACTTGCCACTTTTTTTGTAGTTGGTGAATTATTAGAATTTAAGCCAGAGATACTTGATAAAATAATTGAAAATGGTCATGAGATTGGATTTCATACAATGTATCATACAAAATTAGATGATCTAGGATCTAAAGAAAAATTTGTAGACGAGATAAAGAAATTTGATCAACTTAGCAACAAAAAATCAAAAGGATTTAGAGCACCAACTTTTTCACTTAATCAAACAACATCTTGGGCAATCAATGTACTTCAAGAAAATAATTATCTGTATGATAGTAGTGTTGTTCCAGCTAGAACCGATTTGTATGGAATGCCAAATGCAGAGAATAAACCATATAAAATTTCCAGTGATTCACTGGAAAAAAATGATGAAAATTCTAATTTTTGGGAATTTCCATTATTGACAACAAAATTTCTTGGTAAAAAAATTCCTGCTGGAGGAGGATTTTATTTGAGATTTTTACCAATGAAAACTATCAAAAATGCGATTAAAAGTAATGAAAAAAATCAAATCCCTGCTACTTTCTATATTCATTCTTGGGAACTTACACCAGAATTTATGCCAAAATTATCTTTACCAGTAAAAGATCATTTCATAACATACCACAATTTGAATAAAGCATTATCTAAAATGACTGAAATCATTCAAAATTTTGAATTTACATCATTTGAAAAATACATTTTAAAATGATGCTAAAGTTTTTTTAATTCCATCTTCCAAAGTAACTTTTGGTTTCCAGCCTAAAGATTTCAATTTTTTATTATCTACAACAAAATTACCAACATCAACTTGTTTTGTGTATTTTGGAGTTGGCGGATAATTAATTTTACAATCAGTATATTTTTTTAATAGTTTAGCAAAATTATAAAACCAAGTTTTCTTACCAGAGGAAATCCAATAAAGATTTCCTGGTTTACCTTTTTTCAAAATTACATTAATTCCAGAAACAACATCTGAGACAAATACCAAGTCACGGAAAAAATTTCCTTTATTAAAAATTGAGATTTTCTTTTTCTTCTGTGCTTCATGAATAATAAAATTTACAGCATTTTTTTTTGCAATAGTTTGTTCTCTTGGACCAAAAGAATTTGTGATACGAAATACTCTTGTATCAATTCCATATACTTCGTGAAATATTTTGCAAAAATGTTCACTGGCAAGACGATTTGTACCATAAATGGTAGTAGGATTACAAGATGTAGTCTCATTAACAGGTAATTTTTGTGGCTTTCCAATTACAATGAAAGTGCTACCAAGAATAAACTTACATTTTAATTTTAGATTACGTATTGTCTCCAACATGAATAAAGTAGATTTTGCGTTTACATCAATATCTGACATTGGTTCCTCAAATGAAATAGAATGTGATGTATTACCAGCTAAATGAATAATGGCGTCAGGTTTTGTTGTTTGTATGAATTTACCTAATTTTTGAAAATTTGTTATATCTAATTTATGAATTTGTATTTTCTTGGATAAATGTGAGATGTTTCTTTTTTT
>Ga0315316_10000251_pt1 | contig 33804 bp, 34 predicted proteins | sample M160m3416metaG_FD_203702 | JGI IMG/M metagenome (GOLD analysis project Ga0315316, IMG submission 203702) | Ammonia-oxidizing marine archaeal communities from Monterey Bay, California, United States - M1 60m 3416 | ecosystem: Environmental > Aquatic > Marine > Intertidal zone | place: USA... | reverse complement strand
CATTTCATCGAGTTGACTCTTTACCTTTTGTTCCGTGAAAATATATTTCCTTATATTTTCAGGTGTTCTTTTTTTAACATCTTTATCCGGATTTATACGCGAAACAGGGTTTTCTAAATTCATGTCCGGCCATACACCGTAAGATGAACGATATTTGCTCATATAATCTATACATTCTTTAGCCATACTTTTCTTACTAAAACAAATTATACGAGGTTTACCATTTGGGTCAGTAATTGTCGTGTACCCACCTTTTAAAATACCTATAAAATGAAACTTCATACTTACAGTATACCAATATAACTTTATACTTCATCCAAAGACCTACTCGGTTCCGGTGTTGCATTTAATGATCTATCCAATTGTTTTCTCGACACTTCCATATTGTGTTTAGTCATTTCTATACCTATATCTAAACCACCAGTAGAACTTATTTCGTATAACCACCTCCTCATTAATCCATCTCTATTTGCCATTATTCTATTTGCAAACTCTGGTTTTCCCGCATCGTATAAAGCTTCTATAAAAGGATCACCTGAACTTGGTTTATTCTCATTTGCAAAATCACATAACCAATTGAATTCCAGTTTCATAAGAGATGTATCCAATAGGTAAACTTGTCCCATTGTATACTGTACAGATCTAAACGTAAAATATTTTACCAACATGGTATTAACATCTTCAAAAGTTTGGTCAGAATAATCATCATTGGATACACATTTTATTGACACGTTCCTTCTACTTTTTTTAACCGGTTTAGTAACGTACAGGTTCCCGATACCGCTCAGTATCATTGTATTATATTATTAGAAAAAAAAACCTTAAGTTAGTTTAAACTCATGAACTTTCCCAAAACACCTGGTCAGTGTAAATATATGCGAATCCTACAATCACATAAACCTATTATAATAGCAACAGGTCCTGCAGGTACAGGTAAAACTATGTTGGCGTGTCAATTAGCAACTGAAAGTTTAATGAATAAAGACATTAATCGATTAGTATTGACACGTCCAATTGTGGGTGCAGATGAGGATATGGGATACCTCCCTGGAGAAATGGAAAGAAAGATGGAACCATGGACGAGACCAATGATAGACGTTTTCGAAAATTACTTAACGAGAGGACAACTCGAACATCACGTACACATAGAACCATTGGGTTTTATGCGTGGGAGAACATTTGATAATGCATACATAATTGCAGACGAAATGCAAAATAGTACATGTAATCAAATGAAAATGTTATTAACAAGGCTTGGTAAAAATACAAAATTGGTAATAACAGGTGATTTAAAACAAAGTGATCTAGGTGATAAAAGTGGTCTCGAAGACCTTGTAAGTAGGATAGACGGTTTAAACCTAAACTATATCGAACATGTCACCATGGAGAACGATGACATCTTGCGACACCCTGCTGTTGCCGAAATTCTTAAGATGTATTAAGAATTTTTATTATTAAAATCAGTTAAAGCAGATTGAATAGCATCTTCCGCGAGCATGGAACAGTGTAATTTTACGGGAGGTAAATTTAAATATTTAGCAATGTCTTTATTTTTTATATTTACATCGTCTTTATGTCTACCTTTAACCCATTCCGTACACACAGACGAACTCGCTATAGCGGATCCACACCCAAACGTTTTAAATCGGGAATCTGTTATTATTCCATCAGAATTAACACGTATTTGAAATTTCATAACATCTCCACACGCTGGAGCTCCAACTATACCGGTACCCACATTTTTATCATGTATATCAAAAGACCCAACGTTTTTAGGGTTTTCGTAATGATAAACTACATTTTTGTGATACCTTCTACATATAAACCTAATATATCGTACGAACATTTATATTTAACAAATATTTTCATACCGTAAAGGATTCGCCGCACCCACAACTCGCTTTCGCGTTTGGGTTTTCAAACGTAAACTCCGATTTGAGTTTGTCGCGTACGTAATCCATGCGTGTTCCCATTATAGACAATAACGCCTTCGAATCTACGATAACCTTTACGCCGTGTTGTTCCACGACCTCGTCGTATTTTCCTCTATCCTTTTCGTCTGCGTAGTTCATTGTGTACATCATACCATTACACCCGCGCGTCAGAACACTAATTTTAAGGTACGGTTTCGAATTCGTTTCCAATAGTTCGCGAATGTGTGGTGCCGCCGATTCCGTTATTTCCAAAACTCGTTTCCGTGTTATTGAAGAGAACGGTCTCATTGAAAAAATGAGAGTACGCACTGTCATAACTACTATTTTCCTATATATTTTTTGTGTGTGTTTATGATAAGATGATACTCGCGTTAATACTTCTTATCATAAACGTATGACATCTTGCGACACCCTGCTGTTGCCGAAATTCTTAAGATGTATTAGTAGTTACATCCTTTTTTAATTTTTTTACCCGTTTCTGAACTTCCTTCACCTTATTTTCATATTCTATAAATTCATCTTTATAAAGTAAAGCCCAATCGTTCATCTGTTTGAGTACCTTTTTATTATGCGAATACCAAACTATCACCTCTTTACTTATCTTATCACAGGCTGTGTATTCATCCATAACGACTTTAGAACATTGATCTCGTCCCACTTGACAATACTTTAAAATATCTTCGAGTTCAGCCATATTGTCTGTGTTGGACGTACTAAGACCATCAATATGTTCTATTTCAGTACCGAGCATTATATTATCGTGATATTATTTTTTTTGTACTAATACAGCTTATAGAATAAACTTTAAATAATATTACATGAAAACAATACTCAGCTTTACCACTATACCACCTAGATTCCAATACGTAACAGATTATATAGAAAATTTGAAAAAACTTGAAAATTTTGATGAAATATGGGTTAATATACCCAAAAAATACAATAGGTTTCCGAATTGGGATGGGATTTTTCCATACGAAAATTTTGGACCTAAAGTTATAATCAATACGGATTGTGAAGATCTGGGTCCGGGTACATCGGCTTTTGCTCCTATTATTAAAAAAAGTGATGCCGATATACTCATAGTTGTTAATGACGACACGATATACCAAACCGATTTAATAATTCATTTAATTGAAAATTTTAATAAAAATAAACCTGAAAGTGTATGGGGTTTATCAGGGTTTAACTTTGATACATATTTCAAGGGTCAGTACCCAAGAAATCATGTAGAACCACCTGTTGATGTTTTAGAAGCGTATGGTTCGTGTATGTATAAAACAGAGTGGCTTCGTACAATACTCCCAGAGTTTAGAAAACTATTAAGTATTACATGGAATGATGATATGTTAATATCAAACTTACTTGAAAAACACGGTATTAAAAGACGAACTATTTTTACAAAAGAGTGTAACCTCGGTAAATTAAAACAACTCGAATACGGGTTCGATGAAAATGCACTCCACCATGTTGCAGCAAAAGACTCAAATACAACCGCACAAAGTCACACTCTAAATAATATGAAAATCTTAAGAGACTTAGAAAAAATAAATAAAAATTATTTTTCATACAAAACGTTAAGTATATCGTATGCAATAACTGTATGTAACGAATCGAATGAATTGTATTCCCTCATTTCGTTTCTGAAAAAGGTAAAAGAACCAATTGACGAAATAAATGTACTTGTTGATACTAACAATGTTACGGACGAAGTACACGATGTATTAAAAACGTTTGAAAAAGATATAAGCGTTTCTGAACGTCCATTTTGTGGTAATTTCTCAGATCACAGAAACTTTCATAATAGTGTTTGTAAAGGTGATTATATATTTGTTATCGATGCAGATGAAATGCCACAAGAAGTACTTATTAAAAATATCAAATCGGTTATATACGAAAATAAGTGTGAGCTCATACACATACCAAGAATTAACATATGTCCAGGGTTTACACAAGAATGGTTAGAAAAACTTAGTTTTAAAATAAATAATTGTGGTTGGATAAATTGGCCGGATTATCAAGGTCGAATCTATAAAAATACACCAGAGATTAAATGGTCGAAGGGGTTACATGAAATAGTTACAGGTACGAATGAAATATTAAAAATAAGTGAATCTCCAGAAATAGCCCTATATCATATTAAAACTGTAGAGAGAATGACTAAACAAGACGAATATTACAAATCTTTACAAACTTAAAGCTATAAACCATTTCATTATAAAAATATGTTTTGGCCTTTAATGAAAAGTGCTATTACTGAATCCGATAAGATAAAACTTATCGAATTCATAGCGTCAACAGATAAATTTACGTGTGGTAAAAAAGTTGCAGAATTTGAAAAAAAGTGGTGTGAATGGCTCGCGTGTAAACATTCTTTATTCGTTACATCCGGTAGTACGGCAAATACACTTCTTTTATCAGCCGTAAAAGAACACTATAAAATACCAGACGGGTCTAAAGTACTTGTACCCGCGTGTACGTGGGTTACAAACGTAGCGCCAGTATTTCAATTAGGTCTCGAACCAGTTTTTTGTGATATAAACTTGAACGATTATAGTTTTGACACGGAAAAATTACCGATCGATAACGATATAAAAATCGTATTCGTAACTCATTTACTCGGATTTAATGCACCAATGGATATACTCAAAGAAAAGTATCCAAACGCTATATTTTTGGAAGATATATGCGAATCTCATGGCGTAAAAGAACCGTCCGGTAGAAAAAGAGGACATGGGACAGGGTCAACATTCAGTTTTTATTTTGGACATCACATGACTACGATCGAAGGTGGTATGGTGTGTACAAATAATACCGAACTTTACGAACTTATGAGACTCAAAAGGAACCATGGGTGCGCGCGCCACCTTTTACCCGAAAATTATGATAAAGTTACGTCACAATACCCGGATATAAACCCATCATTCTTATTCTTAACCGATGGGTACAATTTTAAAAATACCGAAATCAATGCAGTTCTAGGAATAGAACAACTCAAGCGTCTCGATGAAAATATTCAAATACGCAAAGATAATTACGAATATTTTATCACAAAACTTATTCATTATAAAGATCATTTTTATATACCAGATACCAATAGTTCAAACAGTTCGTACGCATTCCCAATCGTGTGTAAGAATAGGGATGATAGACCCACCATTGTCAATGCTTTAAACGATTTGGGCGTAGAACATAGACCAATTGTTTCTGGAAATTTATTGAAACACCCATTTTTACACAAATGGAAAGATACGTACACGGCACCGAATGCTGATATATTACACTATAACGGTGTATATATTGGAAATAGCCAATTTGTTACCAAATATATGATAGAAAGATTATTTACATCTATCATCGAAAGCTTAAGGTTGTAATAATATAGGATCTCTTTTATAAAAATCCCCTTTTTTAAAAATATAAGAAGTACACAAGTTAATATGATTATTAACTATATGTTTAGTTATAGGATTAAAATGCCCTAAATCTGGCTCCATTATATCATATTGTTCAAATTGAGATAACAATTTTGTTGGATTAATAAACATTATTTTTTTATTTTTACATATTTTATCGAGCAATTTAATTAAATAATCTCGTTTTTCCAATTTATTACCTTTATAAGTTACGTTTACGTGTGAAACTACTATGATTGGACGAGGAAACACAAGTTTTTGTATTTCTAATATATCATTTTCAATTTCTTCGTCCGTTTGTAAAATAACATTTGTTTCATTTATTATGTGTTCAGGTGTATTCTTATAATCTTTATCAAAAAGACGCTTATCTACCGCCATGTGCGAAAAATATCTATCTTTGTATACGTATTTTTTCATGGATGTAATTTCTAATACAAAAACATCAGTTTTATCGAATCGTTCCTTAAAACTGGATTCATATTTCATGGATTCTTTATTCATTATAGATTTTCTCATACAAAACCTATCGTAAGAATTTTCTAATTTTATGTCACCGTTTATATATTTTATGAGTTGTATAATTTCCTTTGTGCAGTGTGTATAAGATATGTCTAAACTTAAATTAGAAGAATAAGCAACACTATCTGTGCGACACGAACCAAATGATGTAACTTTCATTTAAAGATATTATACATTTACTCTTTAAATGAATGTTGCCATAATAACAGGGTATCTAGGACAAGACGGTAAATATTTATCAAAGTTTTTACACAGGAAAAAATACACGGTCGAAGGTTACAAAATCAACGTATTAGATAAAAAAAACTTTTACAAGCTTTTATTGAAATACAAGGATTTTGAAAATATTGAAATATATAACTTAGCCGCTAAGGTAAATACAGGTATAAAAGTAAGTAACACTATAGAAACGTTTCACGTTAATTCCATTGGTATACTCACGATTCTAGAGATCGTGAAAGAATTAAAATTAAGTGATAAATGTAAAATATTTCAGGCATCTTCTTCAGAAACTCTACATAATCCGGATACCATTTATAGTATTTCAAAAATATCCGCAGATCTGATTGTAAAAATGTATAGAAACGTACACGGGTTTCACGTCTCTTCCGGTATATTATTCAGTCACGAATCTCCTTACAAAAGTGAAAAGTTCGTAACACCAAAGATAATAAATGGTTTAAAAAAGGTTATGATAGGTGAAATTGAACACGTCGAAGTCGGTAATATCGACACATATAAGGATTGGGGACACGCCGAAGATTACGTTGAAGCTATGTGGTTAATATTACAAGATAAAGAACCAGGCGATTATGTAGTATCAACAGGACAAAAACACACGATACGCGAAATGATAGAACTCACGTTAAAATATATGGGTAAACAAATAACATGGAAAGGTGAGAATATAAACGAAGTTGGTATGGTCGATAACAAAATTGTTATAAAAGTATCGAATAAGTTTTACAAACCATACAAAAAAGAAAAGGAATTTGACGCGTACAAACGCGTACAAAATTGGAAACCAAAATATGATTTGGAAAATATTATTTTCTCAGTCTACAGTAAAAAATGAACACTGAAAAAACACCAAGTTGGAAATTAATAGGTATGACAGTTGTATTGGCTGGTGTATACGCAGCTATATCAGGTGTCGGTATAAAAGTATTCGACAAATGTGATGAGATGCACACGAGCACTAAATGGAAAAATATTAAAATGTATTTGAGTCACACATTAACTTTAGGTACAGCTATACCATTTATTTTATTGCTCCAAAGAGTATTGGGTGCATCTACACAGGAAAAAGTACTAGCCTCTTTGTATTGTATCATGGGTGCCATCGGTTCGGCCATGACTTTAGCTCTCGGACAAGAATGCCCAGATAGTGATAAAGATGATGCGGCTACAGGTATGGGCGCATTTGGTATAATTGTTTACTTCTTAGCACTCATTGGTTCCGCTGCTTTCATTTTCAAACAGAAGCGTAACGCGGGGGTGATTTAAAATAAACAAATAATATATATGGAAGTATGCGAATCCATACATTTAATGCTAATACTCTTGGCCCACGTGATGCGTAGGGCAGGAACATTTAGTCTAAATGAAAAAATAAAAATGGTACATTTTTTAGCGTACATTTTATCAAATACAGATGTTAGTATGTTAGACACCGGCAATAGCAGCGGCAACGAGTCCAGAAAAACATACCATAGCAACACGCCCCGTATTAATTAACGCGAACGTTTCGAAATCCTCCTCTGATAACTTACCAACGGCATTTGTCATGGTACCTATGGCTATCAAAGAAGAACCAGCGCCCAAAATAGATAACGGTAAATAATGTGTTTGTTCGATAACATTCAAACCCGTAAGTCCCCAATTAGCTCCACCGAGAATCGTTCCGTACATTGCAGCACGTCCATTAACCGCTTCGACATATTTCCAATTTATACCCCCGTCGTCTTTCGAAGAAGCACGTGTTTTTAAAGATAATTTTCTTGAAGATTTACGTTTTGATAGTTTAATAGTAGGTAAGTGTGTATTCGTGGTTCTTAATATAGATTGCATTTTATTCTTTTTTATTATCTTTTTTCTCCTTTAATATCCTTTGTAAAATATACAAACCAATAAATAAACCAGCTGTTGAATATGCAACAGAAAAGTTAGCACCTTTTCTGTATTGATAAATGATCCAAAGTAAACTAGCAGCTATACCAGCTACAACATAATTTACACTGTAATAAGAAATATCATCGGTATTGATTAATTTATTCAATAACATGACCATCTGAGCTAAACCAATAACTATAGCAACAAAAGCAATTTTATCGTCTGTGTCCATTACATTAATTAAAGAAATTAATTTATCTAATTATATAAAATGTCAGCACCACCGGAAAAAATTATTGCAAATTATGATTCCAAATCTAAAAAGTCTAAGGAAGTCGCACAAGAAATGAAGAAAATTGTCGAAAGGTATAAGGGTAAACGTATCACAAAGGAAAACGTGTGTGTTTTGGTTTCTACACTCATGCTCCAAGCAAATAACCTTAAAACGATTTCCGGACCAGATAAGAAAGAACTCGTCATGGATTTGATTTTCTCAATCATCGAACAAATTGATGAAGGCGATACAGATACGGAATTCGAAACACTTCTAAAAGCAATGGTTCCTGGTATGATTGATAGTTTTGCACTCATGTTAAAAACAAGTGCTGGATGCAAAAAAATGTTTGGGTGCTTGTCTGCTTAAAAATATAACATAAAGTTTTTACTCGTATATTAAATACAGATGAAGTTCCCAGATTTAGAAACAATGGTAATGTACGGAATTTATACCGTTAAGGATCTAATTATGTATTCTCAAAATAAACTCGTAAAACGAAAAATTAAAACATTAAACGAATGTACCTATTGTTCATTCGTATATTGTGGAAATATGTGTAATAATTGTAACGATATTAAAAATAATTCGCTCGTATAAACAAATGTCATTCACAACAGTGACAACTTATACTACCAAATTATCAAATGTTACTAGAAGTGATTGTATATGCTGTGCAGAAAGACGTATAATAACTAATTTAAAACGCGATTTTTTAAAAAAGGGGTACAAAAATCACCAATTTGCATCCTGGTTTAATAGAAAATGTGGAACTTTAGTGATACGTCGTAAAACCAGTTACGGTGACGGTATATCACTACCGTGTGTTATGTGTCGAAAAATTATAGAAAAATACGATATAAAATGGATCGCATATGATGGTACGAAATGGATAAATTCTTATAAAGATATACATATACCAAAATCTGTTCCGACTAATAAACAAAGACGGAAACTAGGATTTGGGCTTAATAACTAAGCCTAATACCGATTCTAAATTATTTTCGTTTCGTTTGAGTGGCTTTTCCCTTTTCAAACGTAATGTTTCATTTTTACCCGTTGCTATTTTAATATCGTTCATCTTCTTTGTGTTATCGTGTATGGGTATAACTATATCACGCACAGGTTCAGTGTCTATTTCTTTAGGAATTCCTTTATCGGTAACGTTATTTTCTCTAAACTTTTCTATTGTCATGTCACCTCCAAACTCTAATAATCTTTGTCTTCGTGGTGCTTTTTTTATCGGTCCTATCTTATCAAAGATTTTTCGACGCATCATAACCATATTACCACATATAAGACCACCTCGATTACACCCGTACTTATCGATAACGTACGTTTTCATACAACTCCACGAACAGAAATTACCCGATGTATAAAACTTATTACGCCGTTCATCGTGTTTATATGGCATACTCAAAGGTACACCTTCAAATGTATGACAACACCACCAACACCACATTCTTATAATCATAACGTATGTTTTTTCTTTAAATAACTATCAAACCCATACCCATTAATATGGCAATAATACACGAGGACGAAGATGACATGATATGGTACATTCGCCTTTCATACCATGCATCGTGTTTTTCGCCCTCAACTGAAAATATTTTTTCAAAAAGTTTGGTTTCTTTAGTTGCATCGTCAACAAATATATTTTCGGGTGTTCTTTTACCTACATTACCGTCGTATTCCATTTCACCTTTTGTGTTAATTTTACAATCTTGTGTGACCGAATAATTACTATTTATCAAGTCACCTTTTATGTTAGCGTTATTTGTACACACAACGTATGATGCATCGCACCCGTTTTCCCACCCGGTTGGTTGGTACCTCGAAGAATTACACACGTTTTCGTGACACTTACGTCTATTTTTGAAAAATCTTTTATCGCGATCCATCAAACCGTTATTAATTTCCTTCCATAAACTTTCGGTTTCAGCACACCCGGGAACAGTACCAGCTTCACCAAAATTATCACAATAATCAATTTCGACTGCATTGGCACACCCACAAAAATCTTTTGTTTTTCTGGCGTCGGTCTTACAATACTGACTCGCAACGAGTTCAAAATCGTCATACGCTCTACATATAGTTTTTTCTATATTTGAACCAGCATCATCACCTTCTTTTGGTCCTCTACAATATTTATCACCAAGACTTTGATCTGTCGCTAAACACGTTAGATCAACTTCTTTCCCTTCGGCGTTTTTCATATACCCTATACCAACTTTATGATCTATTCTATTATCTATATCACCGTAACAATACATCTTTGTTAATCTTCCCCAATCACCTCTGAATTCGGGTTTTTTATGTAATCTTTCTATAGCTTGTCTATTGTATATAAACCTAAAAACACCGGTTCTTATCCACCCGGATTTACTTTCAATCGCCTCCGGACTATATTTATCTATAATTTTATCTTTCTTACTCACAAAATCATAGTCCCATCCTCCATTTGGTTGTGTTTTAGGTATATGCTTATCTATATATACCTCATCTGCTTTTGGTTCTTCAGCATAGTGGTTTTCTTTAATGACATAAGTATTGTAATAATTCATGGGACCGACATTTCTCCACCCAGTAGATTCCTTATGTGTATAAATCCAGGTGTTTTTATCATCATCCTTACCTCTAAGATAAATAACGGCGCGTTTACCATTTTCTGTTAGAGCGTCTCCATGTATAAAAATCGAATCCATATCATTCGTATGCCAGCCATCACAATCACTACTCGTTCTTAAAGCACCTCCATCCATTTTCATTATGTTATCTCTTAAATACGGAAACGATGCGTTTATAGTGGATCCACCAGAAGTATGGTGTTCCACCGGATGTGCAGCCGCGTTGAATACAGATCTTAAATCTTTATGGTGAAAAACATAACCACCTTCGGGGTGATCTTCACGACTACAACCGCCTCCCATTGTTTATTACTATAGAATTATATATTATTTGTAATAAAAAATGTGATTTTATATAACAATTATACCGAGTCCGAGTAAAGATACAAATACTAATACCAAAACAATTAACATTATTTGTACGTACCTTTTTTGGTATACTTTTTTATCTTGATCTTCATCGAATTTAAACACTTTTTCGATATTTTCTGATACTTTTCTTTCCTTTTCTTTTTCGTCAGCCTCACCTGGTGTATAATCAGTCGTACCTATAGTACTCGATAATGGATTACCTTCTGTATTTTCATCAACGCAGTGTTGATTAACTTTTACACTACTCCCTAAAATTGCACCACCAACATCTACTTTGCCATTACATATAACGACCGATTTGTTACAATTTTTATCCCACTCATCTGGCATGTATCGATTACCCGCACACACACTTTTCCAACACGGACGCATACCATCGAGTTGTTTTCTTTGTTCGCTCGTTAAACTATCTTTTAATTTATTTGCTAAGTCTAATGTTTCATTACACCCTGGTATATTTGGCTCAATATCACACCTACCTTCTATGGTTGTATTATAACACGCACACCAATCGTTTTTCATACCATCCGATGAATCGCAATACTCAATGGCATGTGTATCGAGATTAGCTTCTTGACATTCACCCGAAACTACGTGAGGTATATTGGAACTAGTATCATATACCCATTGACCTGAACATGTCGCCATTTCTATGTATAAATATTTTATTTAAGCAATACTAACCATCACGAACCCACCTATACCCATACATAACATGGACGATAGTGTTGATATGTACCTGAAATACGTTTTTTGAACGAGACTTTTTTCCTTATCTTCTTCAAACTTAAATATCTTTTCAACGAGTGTTCCTTTAGCTAATTCACTCGAACTCGTAATAACAGGTTCGGGTACTTGATCGCTCTTAACACTACAATCTTGGTTTATAGATACGTTACTCCCTATTATATTACCACCTACTTCAAGGTTAGCATTACATATTAATACGTTTCTATCACAATTCTTGTTATAATTTTCCGGTCTATACTTGAAACCAACACACGAATTACCGATACACTGACGCATACCTTCGAACTGTGCCCTATCCTTTTCGGGTAAATGGTCATTTATATCTTTCCAAACATCTTTAGTTTCGCTACACCCTGGTATATTTGAATTACCCTCACACTTATTTGCCATTATGTTATAACAACTACACCAATCGTCGAGCATACCATCATCCGTATTACAATACCTTTTACCTAAAAAATGGTAAAAATATTTATTGTACCCAGCTAATTCGATATCCGTGTGTCGACATTTGTTCTTCTTTGTATCTTCCTTATCATTTTTGATCTTATCATTTGTCTTACATGTATTCATTTTGGTTTCATGATCAGCCCTTTTTATATCAGTTATTACTCTATAATCAGGTTGATCATCACCTACGGATGATATTATCTTCTTCCACATACTAATATCCACTTACATTTTATTCTTTACCCATCCACATAAAAAGTCCACCTGCACATAACAAACACGAGGCTGCTGAAGTGACAGTGTAACCAACTATATACTGTGCATCTTTATCGTCTGTACTCCACCGTCTAGGCCAGGATTTGATAGGTGTCTTACTGAGTAACCCTTTATCGAAAGGTGGTTCGCGTTTTTTTTCGCGTCTTCTATTTTTTTCACGTTCGTACCTCGATCTACCCTTTTGTTCTCCTGTTCTCATAAAATCAGGAAGGTCCTCCTCGCCGCTATGACACTTTACTAAAAGTTGTGAATTCGAAAGAAGACCTATATCAACGTCTTGTCCGCATATTCTATACGACGGTTTACATTGATCTTTATAATTTTTTGGTAAGAAACCGTTGGAACACTCCCCAGGTCGACACACCATATTTTGACGCAAAATATCATATTCGTCCGCGTTAAAATATTTCTTATTCTTTTCCACACCGTCTCGAGCCTTACGACACCCAGCCGCGTCCAAATCCGTTTCACACACACCGGTATCTAAATTGTAACACTTACACCACGCTTGTCGTTTACCACCTTGTTTTGCATCTTCACCGTCTCTTTTACAATACGAAATACCCACGTCGTTATAATCATCTTCACCAAGTTTAGCTTTAGAACAATTATCACTATCTGTTACGATATTATCATCAAGTTTACAATACTCTTTTCGAGCACCCGGGTTTCTATCTAAACACCGTCCATTACCAATACTCGCTTTAAAGTTTTCTGGTTTAGCACAGAAATTATCCGCCATTTCACCCCACTTAAACCCATTACTACAATTTCCCATTGCATATAACCCCGTTAAAAGAGCACTCGATACATCTACACCGTTATATTTCTTTGCCTCACCGAAACACAAACATTGTTCGTCTGTAGTCCAATCATCTGTTGTATCAATATCACCCTCTTTATCCTCGTTACACTTGTTGAGGTTTTTTCCCGCCCAATCATTTATACAAACCTGCTGATTATAATCTTCTCCAAGCCAACAATTCCCGTGAATGTCTGGCCTACCGGCTTTGCAGTTTATACAATCTCTGTCCCAACAGGGTAAAGTGCTTACAGTATTATTTGCTAAATAACCATCAATAGTAGATTTCATTGAAGCTTGAGTACCCGCGTCGTTCGAGTAATCGCTTACTAGTTTACCCCAATCGTTTATTCCAGCTGATTTGAATTTTTTACCGTATATGCGAGACCAATCAATATTTTCAGCATAAAATTTATCTTTGTTTGTTATATCTTCACCTTCTGGAACTTTTAAAGTGTCTGGTAAATCAAAAGGATCGTCTTTTTTATATGAGCATGAAACACATCTTCGATTATGACAGCTAGCTCTATCTCCAGAGTCAGCACCTGGCATACTTTATTATTATTACATTTTATTTTTTTCTCAGGCAACTATAAACATGGGTGGAGGCGGAAGTCAATCTATAGAGCAAACATTTAATATGAGCGCTGTAAATGAATCCATTTATAAACAAATCACAAAAAATACACAATCGGTCGCAGCTTCACAAACCAGTATTCAAAAAATGACCATGAATATAGGTGGGTCAATGCTCAGGTGTCCGTATACATCGGCACAAAAACTCGATGCAGATATGCAAGCAGATGTCGAGCAGATACCTAGTACGATTGTACAGATGAAAAACGAAATATCCGCAGAAATGCAAGCAGGTGCATCTGCCGCTATGGAAAAATCAACACAGGCTGGTAATATGCAAATTGGTGATAAACAAAATTTACAACAAACTGTAAATATGGAAATTAAAAATATTGTTGATACAACAATTCAGACCGAAAATATAAACAACCTTGTTATGGAACAGGTCAGTATCCAATCTGATACGATGAACATTGCCGGTGATTTAGATTGTGATCATGCACCATTTGACCGAACACAAAACTTAACGGCTAAGTTGGCGGCTAAATCGGTCCAAAAAGCACTCACGGATGCCTTGATCGTAAATAAGGTTACAAGCGGTATGGTCGCGTCACTCGATGCCGAAGTGAAAAGTAAAGCCGGTGGGTTTGCCGAAATGATTAGTGCGGCAACAGGTCCAATGATGGCAAGTGCTATTGCATCTGTTATTGGTATTGTTATGGTCATGTTATCGGTAGCTATGGTTGCTATGTCGCCAGCGGGACAAGGTGCGATGAATAAAGCATCGAAAAAATATATATAAGTATTTAAAGATATAAATTTTCTTTATATTAATGATTTTAAGTATAGACGTCGGTATACGCAATCTTGCAATGTGTATGCTCGATGAAACGTCCAATCTTATTGTTCAGTGGGATGTTTCCGGGGTACCCCCTGAACATAAAGACGGCTTATTCGTTTCGCTACGAAACCATTTAGATGAAAAGAAGTGGATTTTACAAGCAGATACGATTCTCATAGAAAAACAACCTGATAAGAACAGGAAAATGAAAATAGTTGAACATTTTTTACACGCGTACTTTGTTATACGTAACCCTAAGGCCGAAACGATTATTTACGATGCACGTTTCAAAATACCCGACTTTGCAGGTCCGGGTAAAGTCATGTATAATAAACGTAAAAAGGCGTCTATAGAAAGGTGTCAACAATTCATTTGGAATAACACAATCAATGCACATTGGATTCCTATATTCAATGCATCCAAGAAGAAAGACGATCTTGCCGATACGGTCATGCAAGCTATTAGTTTTACGAAACGCGTTGAACCTATGCAAAGCGTTGCGAAAAAAGATAAAAAACTCGTTCCAAGAAAACCGAACGAGAACCAAAAACGAACCCGATACTCGAAATCGAATTTGGCGTATATTTATAAGAATAGAAAGAAAGATGAAGATCTCGGAAAAAGTAAACGGTTCATGAAAGACCTTAAACGGTACTATAAAAGTATAGACGATTTAGTACACGACCTAAACAAATAATTTATTTATCGTATATTGAATTATACCTTTCAAATGCCTGTTCTACACTAAAATTTTTATATGTCATGTCGGGTTTATCCAAATCAATACAATAATTATATTTGAATATATCTGGAGTAAATTGTGTATCTTCCCAATATATACCCAATACGAATTCGCCAACATGTTCCGTTTCAATTATATTATTTTGTAATATAAGTTTGAAATCTTTTATTATATCTGTAGGATACTTCTTAGACGCAAATATATTAGTATAAATATAATCATCTCTCATTTTTTCTATAGGTATTAAACCAGATGGTAATATGTAAAAGAAATGCCATTCTGGTAACATTTTAAACATATCATTTATATCGATATTATTATTCCTATAAAAATTATCATATTCAAATTGGACCATATCAACCGTTATGTCTTTTAATCCTTTCAAAACACCTAAATCATGACCATCTGTATCTATTTTCAAAAAATTAATATGTGAAATATCTTTTTTAGTACAATATTCGTATAATGTATTATCTGTGTCATTCAATGCACTTTTATTGACAAATACATTTTCTGCGTCATAATTTACCTCTTTTTTAAACATCGTATTTCCCCAATTTTTACCGGAAGGTTTAAAATCTGGATCAAATAAATGTAAACACATATCTTTATTTATTTCATCCGGAAATGGAGAACCAGTTGCACCAACATCAAAAATACATGCTTTGGGTGTATTTTTAACAATAGATTTTAATAATTCTAATTCACCGTTTACGTTATGATTACAACATATTCTATAATTGAAATACGGCATATTATATTTTTTTTCTTTATCTTTTATTGTTATAATTTCATCTAATTGAGGTTCCATTTCATATAAAATATATAGTCGAATATTCTTTAAACGTATAAAAAAATGTGTTCGGGTCTCGATTCGGGTGTACATGTATATCCAACTTCGTCTCTCAAAAAATCGGGTATTTTACTATTTTTATAATCACCGATTTCAATTAATAATACCGGTTTATGTTTTTTTAGTATACCGATCGATCCCCGTAAAACATTCATCTCTGCACCTTCAACGTCCATTTTGATTATGGAAGGTGTACCTTTATACACGTTATCAAGAGTATCCGTTATTGCGTTAATCTTACTATTCATATCGTGATGTTCGGTTGGGAACATACTCGTACCACCATAATTTATAGCACCATTTTCAACACTTTTAGGTAAATACATTTCGACCGTTTCGCCTACTGTATCTGATAATGCACACGGGTACATGGATACTTTGTTTTTTAATTCGTTCGACTTTAAATTCATGTTAGCAATTTCAAAGAAAACAGGTTCAAATGAAAAAACGGGTCCATAATCAGAAAACATGAGTGTATTATACCCTATATTAGCACCTATGTCGATAATATCTGTACCTGGTTTATAATATTTTTCCACATCGTGTCGCATCCAACCATCCCACTCGTACCCCTGTTTTAACGTGTTACCTATATACTGATCGTTTGCTATAGTATTTAAATTGTACTTACCGTTATTAAATCGTTCAACAGTAATTTCCATTATATATAATAGAACTATATCTTTATATCATTCGAAAAAAATCACTTCAGGAGGTGCGTAAATAAAAATGTTATAGAATAATAAGTAATAAAATGTTTTCACTTTCCACAATCGCGACCAATTTTGCTTCAACACAAAAGAAATTTAAGAAGTTCGGGAAAAAACTTCGTAAACAAAGAGATGGAGAAATAGATACTATGAAAGAAAAGTTAAAAGAAATATCTCAAGATGAAATTGAACGTTCCAAGAATTTGTTCGAAAAACATAAAGAGTTCTTTTCCAACCAAAAACAGTGTAAAAACGCACCAAATACAGAAACGACCGCTATTGATTTTTACGAAAAGCCCTAAACGCTAAATCAAGGCTTAATAACGATAAAAATATAGATACCTCTTTATATTGTTCTAACAAGTTACCTGCAAATACAGCAGATAAAACACTGTATTGCACGTACCTCATTTCACGACGCGTTTTATCTATAGATCGTTTCATAGACACGCGAGACTTTTCCATACCCAAAACCGCTGTACTTATATTCTTTACACGGTTAGGCATTTCTGTTGCGGTTGAAAACACACTACCTATATCTATAACATCGGATATCTGTTCTCTGAGTATAGGTTCGAGGTACTCTATATACGTAAAGTTAGGGTCAAGTTTTACACACGTACCTTCAATAGTCGAAAACGTCTTTGCGAGATACACGAAAGACGTTGGTATTATAAACGGTTTTTCTTGCGCTAATTTGAGTAAAGTATCATCGTTTAATATTTCATCTTTCAAATTATTACCATCGAGCGTTTCTAAATAATTGAGTGTTGTTTTAAAAAAAAGTTCAATGTCGCTCGTATCTTTAGTTGTCGGTAAAATAACTTTCAAACGTATGAGTACATCAACAATACCTTTTGTATCCTTATTTATTATGTGTAAAAACATTTCCTTGAAACCCTCTTTCATTTCATCGGATATATCAATAACAAGTCCAAAATCATAAAAAACAAGTTTTCCATTACCAGAAAAACCTAAATTACCCGGATGAGGATCTGCGTGAAAAAAACCCTTATCCATTGTCTGAATAACATATGAATTTAGAAGAGCTTCGCACACTTTCTTCTTATTTACACGCGGGTCACTTATATTATCAAGTTTTTCAGAGGGGACGTATTCCATAACTATCATATTTTCGTTAGATATATCGGTATATATTTTAGGTACTTTCATCCATCTTATTTTTTTCATTCGTTTTCTAAAATTTTTTGCGTTATCCATTTCCTTTTTATAATCCGATTCCGCTAATAAAAAATCTATGGATTCATCGAGAACGTAACCCGTATTTGTACCTGTATCTATACCCATTTTTTCAAGAAACTCAACGATCTGTCTAATATTATCTGTATCATTTTTCATTATATTGTATATGTTTGGTCGTTTAAGTTTTACTACAACCTCTTCACCTGTCGATAATTTCGCCCTGTGTACCTGTCCTATACTTGCCGATTTAAACGGTTCATAATCAAAATATGAAAAATCATTATTATTCAAATGAGGTTTAACCATTAATCGAACAACGTTTTTATCAATTGGAGGTACGTTATCCTGCAAAGATTCGAGTTGTTGTGTAAACTCCAATGGGTACAAATCAACGCGCGAAGATGCTATTTGACCTATCTTAACAAAAGTTGGTCCAAGTTCGATAATTTGATCCCTCGTCCATTTACCAAACTCTACCTGATCTTTCTGAAATTGTTTACGTAGTAAAAATTCACCAGTAAACTTCCATGTTTTAGACTTCTGTTTAGAGGGTATTTTTATGGGCATTTTCGTTGATAAACATAGTGCCATCTTAATATTCACATATAAAAAAATACTTATAGGTTTAGGACGTTTATACTTATAAATGTTAATACCCGTACAAGCTAAAATATACGAACCGATGTATGAATATAATGATAAAAAATATATAAGGGTAACAATACCCGATAAATTTAGAGAATATGTCGAAAAAACGCACGAACGAAAATCAAATGTTATACTCTACAAAAACAAGGTTGATAATCCACTCGAAGGAAATGTTCTGAAACTAAAAGTACCATTTAGGTACCGTAGAGTCATGTGTAACGTAGAAGGTGATAAACCAGTTCAGTCACTCGAGAGAGGTGACCGTGTTTTAATAGAAATACAATTTAACGGTGTTTGGAATACTCACGAACATAGTGGATATTCGTGGGTATTGAAGTATATAAAGTTTTTAAACTAATACTATTTAAATGAGTCTAACACGTTCAGGATATATAACAGATGATTCAAATGAAGTAAAAAAAGAACTTACGGTTCGTGCCGTTATAAATACAGAGTTCGGATTCCCACCACCACCGTTTAAAGTATTTAGAAAGGCAAAATCTGGATTGTGTGTACCACGTTTTTACGGGGAAGATAAGTTCGGACCTCCCAAAGAAGATCGTCGTCCAGAGCCAGTTAAAATATCGACTAAATTTAATGGAAAACTTCGTGATGAAACGCATCAAAACGATGCTCTGGATGCAGCACTCAAAGCCGGACACGGTGTTTTATCACTTCCTTGTGGCTTTGGGAAGACGACAGTATCCTTGGCCATAGCGTGTAAATTAGGATACAGAACGATGATTGTCGTTCATAAAGAATTTTTAGCGAATCAATGGCGCGAACGTATTCAACAGTTCTGTCCGGGTGCTTCTATAGGAATAGTACAACAAGACAAAAAAGAAACGGAGTGTGATTTTGTAATTGCAATGCTCCAATCTTTATCACTCAAAGAGTATTCATTCAGCGATTTTGATTCTATCGGTACGCTCATTGTTGATGAAGCACACCATATATGCGCCAAAGTATTCTCACAATCTCTATTCAAAATGTGCCCTAAACACGTTTTTGGTTTATCGGCTACACCTACGCGAAAAGATGGTCTCACGAAAGTTTTACACTGGTTTATGGGACCAACGTTTTTTGAAGTCGAACGTAAAAATCAAGAACAGGTCGAGGTTTTCCCTATAGAATATAGGTGTGATAGATTTCAAGATCCACCACCGTGTACACGTTTCGGTAAATTATCACTCGCGACCATGATTACAGAACTTACGGAGGATAGACAAAGAAATATAGTTATTCTACAACTCATAAAGGATATAGTAAAAACAACGCGCCAAGTTCTCGTTTTGAGTGATCGTCGCCACCATTGCGAAGTCATGCACCAAAGTTTTAAGAAAACGTCGGGTTTATACATGGGTGGTATGAAAGAAGCTGACTTAGCAGAATCGAGTAAAAAGCGAATCATATTCGCCACGTTTAGTCAAGCACACGAAGGTCTCGATATACCCACCCTCGATACAGTTATTTTAGCGACACCCAAATCGGATATCGTTCAATCTATAGGACGAATCATGCGCGAAACAAAAGGTAAGAAGAATAACCCACACATTTACGATATATTCGATCAATGGTCGATATGTCACGCCATGTATAAAAAACGTTTAAAAGTATATAAACAAGGTGGGTTTCATATACCAATTTTAAATTCACAAAAAAATGAAGATGAAACACCGTTTAAAAAAGGTGAATGTTTCATTAACATCTAAATTATAATCATTCTTATTTGTAAGAATGCCCGGTTGTTGTGAAACAGGTCGAAATGTACAAAAGTACAGGGGCGGAGGTGGAGGTGGAACTGCATCCACACTCCAGGAAGCCCTCGAAAATAGTAACGTAGCTACCATAGATATAAATCTCCAATCTGGTGCCAAATTTAGAGGTGACGGAAGTGCTTTAACAGGTATATCAGGTTCTGGAGGAGCAGTCGGAAATCTACAACAAGTTACTAATCAGGATAATCAAACAACAAACACGATCATTATTACAAATACAGGAACATCTTTATCAACATCTGGTGCTATAAACGCATCGGGAAATATCACCGCACCTTCTTTTATAGGGAGTGGTTCAAGTTTAACAGGGTTAAACGCAACAAGTGCAAGTTCTGGTACACTACACATAGCTCGAGGAGGGACGGGTGTAACCACAGGTCTCACTGCTCTAGATGCCGGTAATATTACATCTGGAACAGTTCCATTAGCGAGAGGTGGAACGGGTGCTACATCTGCGTCTACAGCTGCAGATAATTTAGGACTAGGAACGAGTGATTCACCAGAGTTCACTGGAGTTAATATAGGTCATGCATCAGATACAACGATTACGAGATCAAGTGCGGGTGTCATGGCCGTAGCCGGTCAAACCGTCAGAACGGGTGACGTCGCTCTAGGAACGGAAACGTCTGGAGATTACGTTTCTACAATTACGGGGGGTGATGGTATTGCAAGTACAGGTGCAACAACCGGTGAATCCGTAGCACATTCATTATCCGTAGATACAAAAACAAATGGAGGCTTAGCTATAGAAAATGGTAAACTTGCACTTAAATTAAACGATTCGTCAATAACAGGTGAATTAGGTATAGGTGATGGAGGAACGGGTGTAACTACAGGTCTAACCCAACTTAACGCTGGTAATATTACGAGTGGAACACTTACTACTTCACGTGGAGGAACGGGTGTAGCTACAGGTTTAGCACAACTAAATGCAACTAACCTTACGAGTGGAACAGTTGATACTGCACGTGGAGGGACGGGTGTAACTACAGGTCTTACTGTTCTAGATGCCGGTAATCTTACAACCGGAACAGTTCCAATAGCGAGAGGTGGAACGGGACAGGCAACTGCAGCTGCAGCTGCAACAGCTCTTGGATTAGGTACGGGAGATTCACCTCAATTTACATCTATCGAACTAGGTCACGCATCGGATACCACAATAGCACGTTCGGGTGCAGGTAAAGTAACTATTGAAGGTCACGAGATACGAACGGGGACCGTTGAATTCGATAAAGGTGGGACGGGTCAGACATCTTATACCGAAGGTCAAATTCTCATGGCTAATACTGTCGGTGGATCGGTCACGTTAACTAAACTTACACCCGGTACATCCGGACACTTTCTACAGTCAAAAGGTACCGGTAATCATCTCGAATGGGCTAGTGCAGCCACGGTAGGTTCTCCCACAACTCACGGATTATCTTCGGGTGCTTACTTAACAGGAGGTCCTTGGGACGGTTCTGTCGCAGGTACGTTTGACGTACAAGGTGACACGGCGAATACAGCGAGTACATTGGTCGCGAGAGACGCAAACAAAAAAATATTAGTCGACGAAATAGGTGTAGGATCCGGTACATTAACAGCTACCGCGTGGTCCGGATCGGCGGCTTCAATAGCAAACGCATCGGATTCAACAAACGCAGATCAAAATGTTGCTTTTCTAATTGGTAATAATGTTAAAATAAATACAAACTTAACAATTAATCCAAGTACGGGTGAACTTAAAGCGACTCAATTTACCGCGGGTACGAATGGGTTTGTAGATTCTAATTTAACTAATAAAGGTGTTATATATGTCGATACAAATGGTAAATTAGTAAGTACAACTGCATCGACAACAGCCGGTCAAGTTATTAAATCAGATGCAAATGGATTACCAGTATGGGGTACAGATAATACTGGTGGTACTGGTAGTGGTGGAGGTTACTGGACACAGGCAAGTGGTACTACACTTATATATTACAATACTGGTAATGTTGGTATAGGAACTACAACTCCCGCATACCCATTAGATGTTAACGGTACAGTAAATGCAACTTCATTCAGAGGTGATGGTTCCAATTTAACAGGTGTGACTGCATCATCAATTACAGGTGAAGCATCGCGAACTATATCAGTTTCAACAATTACAGCCCAGGGTGGAAGTTGGGACGTCAGGTCATAAAATTAATATAACTAAACTATAGTATAATGTCTAATACTGGATCAAGTAGTAGTACTAATGCAAATAATACACACGCTATAGATCCTGAATATGTACAGGAATTAGCAGACGTTCATACTTCGTCATATTGGCTACCTAGTGGCTCCAAATTATCACGAGGTAAAAAAGGTACAGTTCAGAGAATGTTTACGGGCGAACCACTAAAGAATTTATGTAACGTATACATTTATAACGAAACAACAAAGGATTGGAAACACGAACACACAATTACAGGTGACCCAAGCCGTACCGGAACTACACTGTATCCTCCTAGTAGGTTAACTAGTGCAACTCAGACAGTTTCTGGTATTACGTATACAATAACCGATTCTGTTACTGGTCCATCGGATGGACCAGATGCTCATGTTATTATTGGTGATCTAGACGGGGGTAGTCATTGGTGGACTGATAATGATGGTTGGACTAATTCATCATTTGTGTATAATTATCCAAACAATCAACCCACTGGGTGGTCTGGTGGTACATGGGTTCCTGGTACATACGTTGGTTCTAATAGTTTAGGAGGTGTATCAGGTGAATGGATTAAAGTACAAACTTCAGTTGGACTTCAACCTACCGTTATTATGTTTACTGAGAGCTATATTTCTATGTATGATAAATACAAGAATTTGACTGTATTAGGAAGTAATGACAATACAAACTGGACAAATTTAGGTAATTTTGTATACAATAACCCTAATGAGGATAGTTCTTGGACTCATAACCTTTCAATAAATACCACGTATACATATTTTGGAATTGTGTTTAAAGATAGAACTGTTGACCCTAGCGGATCTTTTGATATCAATGAACAATGTATAACTATATATGGGTTATTATTTACTGCTTCCGGCCCTAGTGAAGATTTTGGTAAATCTCTCGACGGAACAGATAATGCAGATATGGTAGCTGTAGGTGCACCAGGGACATGGTTTGGAACTGTATCGAATATTAATGGTTACGCGAGAGTATTTACAAAGAATAGTAATAATAATGGATGGACACAGAGAGGTTCTGAAGTATCACAACAAGGAGGGTTTGGACACTCCGTCGCTTTATCACAATACGATGGTAACATATTAGTTGTTGGTGCACCTTTCTATAACACGTTAATACCAGACAATAGTGGTGGTATTACATTTAACAGTATACCCGTATCCGAAGGTAAAGTTTATATATACAAATGGAATGGTGCTAATTATATTTTACAACAAACCTTAAATTCACCTTCAGGAACTTTATCAAACTCACAACAACCACCAAACTTCAATAACTACACACCCGCAACATGGCAAAGTTTTTATTTTGGATACTCTCTTGGTATAACAGATATAGGCGATAAGATAATCGTAGGTGAACCAGCAATAAGAAATACTTGGTCTCTATGGGATCAAGTACAGGGAGAAATAGGTAATATTAACTCATTTCAATATACCGGTAACGCACACGTGTATCATAATCATACCGTTTTAAATAATGGTACGAACTGGACCAGTAACGTTTCTATGACATCTGTTATAGGTACAACTGGTATAGGTTTGACAGATGATACACACCCTACAAAAGTTAGGTGGATGGATGCACTTGGTGTATCTGTAGATATAAACAGGGCGGGTACGCGTATATTAGCAGGTGGACCTGGAAGTTACGGTACATCAAATACGGCGCCACATGCCATGTCAGGGAGAATATATACACTCGATTGGGATCAGATAGATGGTGAATGGAAAGAGATGGGAGAAATTGCTAAACATATAGTTGCTCCCCAAGCTAACATGATGCTTGGATGGTCTGCACGTTTTGATGGTTCGGGTAGGCGTATAATTTCTGGTGCACCAGGTTTCAAATGGCAATCTAGACAAGGTAATGTTATCATATTCGATTGGAATGGAGATCAGTGGGTAAGTTTTCCAAATGAAATGGTTGATATAACAGGTGGTTGGACTTCATTACATTATTACTATGTAGATTATGCACATGCACTTGGTGAATCAGTATCTGTTGATGGTGAAGGCGAAATGGTAGCTATAGGAAAAAACGAACACCATCATTCAATACACGGTTCATATCTGGGTAACGGTGGTGTTAGTGGAAATAGACCAAATGGGTTTACTGTACCTGATATAACATACATAGGGGGTGCAACTACAACAGTAGCTGGTTCGGATAGCCAACTTCTTACTGGTATGTCAAATATTTGGGCATACAACATCAATCAGTCTATGGTTGTTAAAGGTAACGTAACTGTAGGAGGTTTTATTCAGGGGACAGGTATATCTATAGGTACAAACGACGATTCGAGTACGAGTAATAAAAGTATATACTTCGGTGGTTCAAAATCAGATAATGCATATGAACTCACGGTTATAGAAAATCGCGTTTATGAAGGTGATGAAAAAGCCGAACTATTACTGTTTAAAGGTAACGATAACGCGGATGCAACTGGTGGTGGTACATACGGTCCAGATAGAATACGGTTAAAAGGTGGTCAAATAGCATTTGATGTAAGTACGGGGTACGATAGAACACACGAAGATATACGCGCCGTCATATACAAACACCCTCAAACACTGGGCGGTATGTTAGGTATAAATAACCTGTCACCGTCCGAATCTATAGACGTTATTGGAAAAATTAAGTGTAACAATGGATTTATAGGTCGTGGTACAGAACTATCTGGTATAAACTTAGATTGGGCTAATAACCAAACTAGCGCAAAATTTGGAATTTCTGGAGCAACAAGATCATCTTCAACGTGGGGAACATACCAACTCGGTGCTAGCACCGTTTTTCCTACACTTGCATTAACGAGTAATTCTTCATCTGGATATACGGTAAGTGCATCTACAAGTGTATTGAATGCGTGGAGAGCGTTTGATGATGTACATGACCAATGGAACAATAGTTGGTCTCCCGGTAACAATACTCTTTATAATTGGGGATATATAGGTACAACAGAAAAGGTTTCCGGGTATAAAGGTGAATGGATAGAAATTCAATTACCAAATAAAATTTTCGTCGAAAAATTAGATATAGGCGTTGGATACAGTCCTCATAAACCGAGAATATCATATACTTTCGGTAGTAACGATGGTGTAAACTACAATCTTATATACGATACTGGTGATAAAGGGGAGAATTGGGGTGGTACAGGTTACACACAAACCGTATTCACTAGAACACCGGATATAAATAACGAAGATCCCTACGATAGAATTTTATTTATTGTGAATGAGATTTCACCTATAGGACTAAATACTACTCAAATAAATTATACCAATATTGATATTCATGGGAAAATTGGTACATGGACACCGACAATGATACTTGATAATAGTGGTAAAATTGGTATATTAAACACTACTCCATCTTATCCGTTAGACGTTGCAGGTGATATTAACATGTCGACTGGTAGTAGTTTCAGAATTAACGGGGTCGCACAAACGTTTGGTGGAGGTGGTGGAGGATCATCTCTATGGACCGCAGGTACTGGTTCATATAGTACAACTATAAATAGGGATTCGAATGTTGGTATATCGAACACAGCCCCCGATCATAAATTATCAGTCGCAGGCGATATTTTCAGTTCATCATCTAGCGGTTTCATAGGATATGGGGGTAATCTTTCAGGTATATCTATTCAAGGGGAAAGAAATAATACGATTATAAATTTTGGTATAGGTAGTAACACACAAAGTGCGTACGCCAATCCAGACTAATTAAAATGGGCTAATATACTATAATGTCTGAAGAACTTGTACCTCAACTTTACCCTTCAGAATATGATAATTTAATTGCAGCTGGTGTGAGTCCAGCATTCACAGACGGCTCTTTTGGTCAGTGTTCAGCCATAAATAATGCTGGTACTGTATTTGCAATTGCTGGTAATAGAAGAGTGTATGTATATACATCCAATAGAACAAGTACTCAATTTCGAGCAGTGATACAAGACCCCGAAGGAAACCCTAACCTTACAACATATTTTGGATGTTCAATTGCTATAGATGCAGCGGGTGATACTTTGATAATAGGTTCGCGGGGAAATAACAGGGCTTATGTTTTCGATGCGACTAATAACAATAGAACAGCTTGGTCACAACGTAAAACAAGCGCCTCCGGAAGCGGGGCTTATCTTTCAACTATATCTGGTAAGTTTGGCTGGTCCGTAGATATAGCTGATGACGACGATTCTAGATTTGTCATTGGAAATCCAGATACTAACCCCAAAGTTGAAATTAGAAGTTGGCCCAAAGATTCCACAATAGTAAGTCTAAAGGTGGAAGGTGGTCCTCAAAATTCCGGGTTTGGGTATTCGTGTAAAATATCTGGAGACGGTAAAGTTGTTATAATTGGTGCCCCCGGATCGGTTAACCCTTCGGTGGCACAAAATTCTACTGATGCGTATGAACGTGGTGAAGTAACCGTACTTGAAGAATCCGGAACATACGGACAAGGAGGGTATGCATGGAATCCACGTACCATGCCATGGGGGACCGGGGTGAATATAGTATTTCCTACATATACCGAAACATTTTCATCTGAATTTTCAAATGTTAAGAGAGTTACCAATCATATGGTAGAAAATGGAGGACAAAAAATATCCACATACGCTGCATTTGGACACCATGTTGCTATAAATAGGGATGGTAGTATAATAGCAGCTTCAGCTCCAGGTAGGCAATGTTTTTTTAGTGCATCATGGGAACAACCGTTAACTTCATCAACACCACAATATCTTTTTATGACCGATAAACCAATAGTAAATACATCAATAGGGTTCGGGGCTACCTTACACATGAATTACGACGGTACGCGTATTATAATTGGTAATGGGTTTGTAGAAAATACCGTGTATTGGGACTATAATCCCCAACCAGGCCAACCTACAACTCAGTGGCAAAGCGTCAGTCAAGGATCCATCGGGAATGGGGAGGGTGCAGGTCCGAATACGTATAATTTAATGGATTGGAACGGTAAAAACTGGGCTAATTACCACGAAGAATCAGAAAGTAAAGAGTTCGGTGGTTTGCCTACATCGATATCAAAAAATGGTGAATTTATAATCTTTTCAGGTTCATACTCTGATGGAACGTTATACGGAAACGAACATAGAACAACAGGTTCAGATCAGAGTTGGGCAACTGGTTCGACCGTATTTACATTTAAACGTTTCACACCAACGATAAAAATGATTGGAAAAACAAGTTTAGGAGGGAATCTAGACTGTGCAAGTTTAACAGTAGGTGGGGACACGTCTTATCTAGATTCAGCTACCCATCCCGGAAAACTCATTTTTGGTAACCCAGTCGCGGAAACTGGTTTATTCGAATCGTATATACAAAACACGGCACAGTATACGGGTGATATTCATAAATCTGAATTGTTAATATACAAATCGGGACATGTAAGAGGATCTAATACACACGGTCCAGATAGAATACGGATAAAAGCACCAACAATATGTTTAGAGGGTATGGTATTTGAAAATAATCCCGTACCAGCAGACGCAAGCAGACGAGTATGGTCTAAAGCAGGTCAGGATTATTCTAAAACGTTAGAAGAAGCGAGTGGAATTTATAATAGATTAACATTAACGGGTTTAGGTAACGTTGGTATAGGCGTACCCGAATTCGATGATATTGATATCAAAGAAAATGACGGATTGGACATGACTACGTTTTACCCCAATAAAAGATCGGATAAAACTTACGAAAGTCCAAATACACCAGCAAATCCTCTCATCAATCATAGGCTTGTAGTTGCAGGCTCACAAGATATACAGGGTGGAAAACTTTTTATAAACAGTCATGAAGCATCTAATGTAATAGTTGATGGTTTATCTACACATTATAATACCATGTCTAAACACTGTTTCTTTTACGATGGGGGGAGTTGGTATTGTAAAAATGATGTACACGAAAGAAACCCGTGGTGGCAATTTTATTGGAAACAACCCAGTCTTACAACGACACAACATAGATACCAGTTAAAATTAACATTAAGTCAAGGAGGTTCGGCTTATAATGATACGTATAACGCTTTAGTTTTTAATGGAAGTCACATTAATTATGCAAATGGTAGGCTCATGGATGTATATTGTCCTATAACTGGTGATCAACTAACATCTAGTAATCATGGGATAATTACAACATCGTATTGGTTTATGCCACTAAAAGCACAGAATAATTTCAATAATACTATATTCGGAACGAAAGACCCACTCCAAAATATACAAAACAGTATTTCACATATAGTTACAAGTTCAGGTTTTGTGGTAGACTATAAAAGCACTCCGGCTAATATGAGATATACAACATCCTACACATTTGATCAGGGCAAATGGTATCATATATGCGTTAAATACGATAATACACCGGGTAGTACGCCTAATATTGGTACGGCAACTACACAATTATGGATAAATGGTGTATCACAAACCCTTCAATCATCGGGAACTGGTACTGATCTATGGCAAACTAACACGTATGGTAGTGTAACTACGAGAACCGTAACTGTTATGGACGATGCATATTTTGGTAACATACCGAACAGTGCAGGTTTTAGCACCGGGTTTCAAGGTACGGACGGGTTTGCAATTGGTAACTTTAAACATTTTATAGCTACCGATGGTACCAATTATTCAGCTAAAAGAGTTGTACCAGATTATAACTCGGCCACTGATCTGTATAACGAAGGTGCACCAGATCGCGCCATAATAACCAGTGGTTTAATAAAATCACGGGGTTTAATATGTGAAAAGATCGGTATTTTCGAAACAAACCCCGCATACCCATTAGACGTCGACGGTGATATAAACTTAACGGGTAGTTTAAGAATTAACGGAACCGCACAAACGTTTGGTGGTGGAGGTGGAGGCGGAGGTGGTCAGAGTCCTTGGTCCACTTCGGGTACTGACATATACGCATCATCGGCTAACGTATCCGTCGGAACTTCGGATTTTCCACACTTAGTAAATATAGTAGGTTCTTCAGTAACTTATGCAGATTTATTAATCGCGAACACTAGTCAATATAATAACTCAAGATTACTTCTAGGAACACCCAGTGTTAGTAACTTAAGTAATGCCGCGTTCAAAGCCGCTATAATAGCTGCAGGTACAGGTACTAATAGTACATCCGATTTACACTTCTGTTTAGACAATAGTGGGGATAACGGGTCATCGGGAACGGCCGATTTGAATGATACTAAAATGGAAATAAAAAGTAATGGTAATGTTGGTATTGGGACAGCAACGAATACTCCGTCGTATAAACTCCACGTCGTTGGAGATATTGGCCTAACGGGGACACTGAAAGAAGCAAATTCGGGTTTAAATTGGCTCCCGCCCATGACAACTGGTGGTGGTATAATAAACGATAATGGTAATCTCAAAATCGATTTAGCCGCACAAGGCATGGCAAATGTTTTAGGAATACTTCAAGGTGGGACGGGTAAAGATAGTAGTACTAACCACGACAAGGGGTTAATGTATTACGATAATACTAGTGCAGAACTGACATCTCTAGCACCTCCGACAGTCGGTGACACAATACTCTTAACGACTACCGCTAATGGTTTACCTTCGTGGGGTCTGTTAGGTCATGGTATGTCCGTTACAACCGGATCGGGACCGGGACCAACATCGACTTTAAATCTCGATCTAGATACAACAAATGGTGGTTTAGGATTTACTAGTGGTAATAAACTTCAAGTTTCTCTAGACTCAAACGGTGGTCTAGGATTTAATAGTAGTAATGAACTTCGAATCGATTTTACTAATACAAGTAGCATACAAGGACAACTACCTGCATCTTTTGTTTCCGGTGGTGGTAGTAGTAGTAGTCAGTGGTCTTATGACAGTACTACTAACCCACCTGAACTTACTTTTGATAGTGGATCTAATGGTAAGGTTGTTGGTATTGGAGGTACTCCCTTCTCTTCTAGTGCTATACTAACGGTTTATGGTACGACGATAATTGATTCAATTTCTGGGGGTAGTGGTGGTATTTCTTATGGTGATCTATATGTTTCCGGTTCTGTATACAAAACTAGTAGTAACTTTAGAATAGATCACCCACTCCCAAGTATGAGCAATACACATACACTTACCCACACTTGCATAGAAAGTCCAAAAGCTGATCTCATATATAGAGGTAAAGTTAATCTAGTAAACGGAAGTGCTTCTATAAACTTAGATACAGTTTCTAACATGACGAGTGGTACATTTGAAGCACTAAACAGGGACGTTCAATGTTTTACAACGAACGAATCCGATTGGGACGCAATAAAGGGGTCAGTATCTGGAAACACACTTACAATATCGTGTCAAAACGCATCTTCTACAGCAAATGTTAGCTGGTTAGTTATAGGCGAAAGAAAAGATCAACAAATGTACAATATATCCTGTACTGACGATGACGGACACATCATAACCGAAAAGGCAAAAAGTACATAAACAATAATTAAAAAACGAAATCACATTTACCATGCTGGAAAAAGCAGGATGGTAGATGGTTTAGTCGATCACTTTTTATTAGGAAGTGCGTCCATAACCGCTAAGGCAATTACGCCCGCAATGAAAAACATAACGACGAAATTGCACTCCGTGTCGTCTTCACCGAGGAAAGATCTAGAACGTCTAGGTCTCGCCGCCGCCTGTGGTTCGACTGGGGTCGGGGGTGCAACTTCTCGCCGCCGAGAAGGTATCTCAATAGGGTCTTCATCTAAAGGACAATACCCTATCATTTATAGTAAGTTTACAAATTAATTTCGACTGTCTTTTTCTTTTTGCCACCCCCTCTTTTCGATTTGGTCTGGGTGACTTTGACTTCTCGCACTTCATCATCACCACCTTCTTTACCTGTATCAAAATTTGGTGGTTCGGCAATATCCGAAATATCGTCTTCGATATCAATTTCCGTATCGTCTGGTTTATTAATACTTGTTGTGTTCATTGGTGGTTGTGGAGGCATCATGATATTTCCCATAAGACTCGAGATATCAAACCCCGGACCTTGCATTTCTCGTCTTCCGTTTTCATCTACGGTTGGTTCACCCGTACCCTGTTGAGATTTAGGAACTGTGTTTTGTACCGCAGATACCATGTTCTGAACGAGTCCTGGATTTTGTTTAATCACGTCGTTCATGTTAGGCATGACTGATTTAAACATACTATTCGTTAAGTGAAACATCATAGCTGATCCACCAAGCATCATAATAAGTTTTACTTCTGGGGCAACGTGCATTTTCGTTCTGTATTTCACGTATAATTCTTCAAAAACTTCATCGTAATCGTCTACATTTTCCATAACATTTTCAGACCAACCGTCGAGCTGAATTTCAAATGGGTTATACTTTTTGTTTAAGAATTCAAGACCGGTCGTACACGCAACGAGCATACGTCTCGAAAACTTTATAGATTTATCAACGTCTATGCTATATGTAATTCTCTTTACTTCGTTTCTAAGTTCGTCTATTGGTGAATATACATTCAATCTCTTGTTTACCGTAAACCCTTTCTTTTCGAGTCTTCCGAGTTTGTTTACGAGATCGGCTTTTTCTTCATCGATGGTTTTATAGCCTGGTGATGGTTTTTCCTCTTCCATATAAGGCATTCCACCACCTCCTCCACCGCCCGCATACTCGTACCCCGGTTCCTCTTCTTCGTATTCACCATAATCAACTGGATCTTCTGGTGGTGGTACCGAAGGTGGATTTTGTTTATTTGGATTTGCGAAAGAATCAATATCTTCCTGAAAAGATTGTGTTTGTGGTGGTGTAAATTGCGTCTTCATGGGTTTTGGCATTTGCTTTTTCACAGGCTGAGGTCTTGGGATTTCAATTTCAATCTCATTCATAAGAGCCTGTTCGTTATCATCAAGTTTCATTACATTTGTATCACTTCTATTGAGGATAATCTCACCGTCCATTTAATCTTTATATTGAAAGTAATCTAAATTCTTTAACGCACTTTATAAAAAATATTTGTTCATAACAAATGAAACTCAACGCCACCAACAAAAATACTCTCAAGGCAATCGCGATTGTCTTCTTGATGTTATGTGCTCTCGCCGCTATGCGAACCAGCAATTACCAGACCATCGAAATTGAAACAACGAATGAAGGTTCCCTTTTTGATCTCGAATCGAAGCCATCGTGCCTCGGTAACTCGTACTATTCCGATAGTCGAGGTGGGGTTTGTGGCGGACAACAACTCGTCAAGGAACAATCGAGTTATAAGATGAAGTAAAATCTCCAGTATATATAAATGGCGTTAGTGACTAGTCAGTCAACTTTACCCGATTTCGAATATGAATATCACACCGTTATCGTTGATTCTGTTGATGATTCTTCAAAACAAAAATTTACTACATTCTTCCCAACACCACTCGAAAATATAGTCCAGGCTCAATTAACAGCTGCTCATATTAACGGTATAGGTGGAGCGCACAAACTCGTCCACCTCAAAATTGACGAATTAAGAACTTTCTTTTCTCAAAGAGGAAAAACAGATCTTGATACGGCTGATGATAATATGTTAAATGGTGTTTTTGGTTCTCTCGTAACAGGTGGAACGTCTCGACTCATTTTTAAAAATGAATACCCAGTTATTCAACAATATTATAACCCAATAAAGAAACTCGATAGAATGACTGTTGAGTTGTTAAAGGAAACAGGTGCAGCGGCGGACACAACCGAAACCTGTTTAATAT
>Ga0315316_10000250_pt1 | contig 33849 bp, 52 predicted proteins | sample M160m3416metaG_FD_203702 | JGI IMG/M metagenome (GOLD analysis project Ga0315316, IMG submission 203702) | Ammonia-oxidizing marine archaeal communities from Monterey Bay, California, United States - M1 60m 3416 | ecosystem: Environmental > Aquatic > Marine > Intertidal zone | place: USA... | reverse complement strand
AGTAGCGAAAGCTGGTGACGAAACTAAACAAGTTAAAGATGCAGTAAATAAATCTGCACCTGCTCCTGAGAAATCAGAAAAACTTAAAGAAGATGAAGATTCTGCGAAAGACGAAGTTAAAATGTCTAAAATGGAATCAATCAAGTCGATTGTCAACAAAATGAAGGATATGACCAAAGAGGAACTTCAGAAAGCTTTTGGTGAAATGTCAGAAGAAGAAGTTGACGAGACCTTGACTAAAGCAGAAGTCGCTAGAAAAATCGTTGAAATGCTTAAAGCAATGAATGAGGAAGAAGTCCTTAAAATTGCTGAGAAGTATGAAGACGAGGAAGAAGAAGACGATGATGATGACGATGATGACGATGACGAAATGGAAGAGTCAGTCAACACATCAGACTTAGAATCTTCATTAGTAGAGATAGAAGTTGAAGACGACCTCAATGCAATCTCAGAAGCACTCGAACTATCAGAAGAGAATGCAGAGAAAGCTAGAACAATCTTTAAAGCAGCTGTTCAATCAAAAGTTGCAGAGATTAAAGAGTCTTTAGAATCTCAGTATTCAGACGAATTAAAAACCTCAGTAGAAAAAGTTAAAGGTGACCTTGCGGAAGCAGTTGACAAATATCTTACATATTGTGCAGAAGAGTGGACGAAAGAAAACGAACTTGCAATAGAAAGAGGTTTGAGAGCGGAAATGACTGAAAACTTTATCGAAGGAATGAAAACATTGTTCACAGAACACTATGTTGAAGTACCAGAAGATAAGTATAATGTCATGGACGAACTCGCAAATAGACTCGATGAAATGGAACAAAAACTCGATTCAGAAGTTTCCAAGAATATGGAAGTTTCAGAAGAGTTGGATTCATTGAAGAGAGCAAATGTGGTCAGAGAAGCCTGTGAAGACTTAACTGAATCACAAAAAGAGAAAATGGAATCACTTTCAAACGGAGTAGACTTCAAAGATACAGCAGATTTCTCAGAGAAAGTTGCTGAAATCAAAGAAGCTTATTTTGGAAAAGTTGAGGGTGACAACATTGCAGAAGAAATGACTGTAGAAGAAGGAACAGGTTCTTTCGAAGATGATTCATCATCAGACGAAGTTCTTGACCCAACTATTGCAAGATATTCATCTGCTATAAGTAAACTAAAACCATTAGGTTAATTTAAAGGAAAAATGTAAAAATGTTTTTATCAGAAAATTTACAAGAAAAATGGTCTCCTATACTTGAGCACTCAGATTTACCAAAAATCGAAGACAACTATAAGAGAGCTGTAACCGCAGTTATCCTTGAAAACCAAGAAAAAGCTCTTAACGAAGATAGAGCTACTCTTGAAGAGGCTGCACCTTTAAATGCTACTGGCTCAGCGATTAGTAATTGGGACCCAATCCTAATTTCACTAGTTCGTAGAGCTATGCCAAATCTCGTTGCTTACGACATTTGTGGTGTTCAACCAATGACTGGTCCTACAGGTCTTATCTTTGCTATGAAAGCAAGATATCATGACGATGTAGACGCTACTAGAGATAATATGTCTGAAGCTTTGTTTAACGAAGCTCGTTCAAAATATTCATCAGAAGCTCAAACTACATCTACTTCAGTAGGTTCAGACCCAATTGGTGACCCATTCGACACTTCATCTCCTTCATACGCAGACACTACAGGTTCTGGTATGTCAACTGCTAACGCAGAGAGTTTAGGTGACGCAGCAGGGAATCACTTTGCAGAAATGGCTTTCACAATTGAGAAAGCAACTGTTACTGCGAAATCCAGAGCATTAAAAGCTGAGTATACACTCGAATTAGCACAAGACCTCAAAGCAATCCACGGTCTTGATGCAGAATCAGAATTGGCAAACATCTTATCATCTGAGATTCTTGCTGAAATCAACCGTGAAGTTATCAGAAATGTTAACTTACAAGCAAAAACTGGTGCGGCTGCTACAGCTTCAGCAGGTACTTTCAACTTAGATGTTGATGCTAACGGAAGATGGTCAGTTGAGAAATTCAAAGGTTTGATTTTCCAAATCGAAAGAGAAGCTAATGTTATAGCAAAAGAAACACGAAGAGGTAAAGGTAACTTTATTCTTTGTTCTTCTGATGTTGCATCAGCTCTTTCAATGGCAGGAGTATTAGATTACGCACCTGCTTTATCAACTTCTTTAAATGTTGATGACACAGGCAATACATTTGCTGGTGTTCTTAACGGTAAAGTTAAAGTATACATCGACCCTTATGCAGGCGTTGATTATATGACAGTTGGTTACAGAGGAAGCAATCCTTATGACGCTGGTTTATTCTACTGTCCGTATGTTCCATTACAAATGGTTCGTGCAGTTGGTGAGAATACTTTCCAACCGAAAATTGGTTTCAAAACTAGATACGGAATGGTATCTAACCCATTTGTTGGTGCTACACCATCTGATGGTCTTGCATCTGCAGGTTCAAACCAATACTACAGAAAGATGGCTGTTTCAAACATTCTATAATCTGTATAATCGATTTATCGATATTAAAATCCCCTCCTTTCGAGGGGATTTTTTTTGGTTCAGATAAACAAAACCCCAATCACTTCTAGCTCTTCAGCAGGTTAATTGGGGTCTCTATTCTAGGAACTTCGCACCTCACTATCGTCATTAGTTCTTGTGCCTGGTTTACCAGAGAGGTTGACGATTCCTCGGTTTCCTAAAAATCTCCGTCTGCAACTTGGACTACATTGAATCCTTTTGCTCTCCACATATCAACGACTTTATTTCTATCATCGAAAATCAAATCAATCTGACCACCAACCGACAAGAACTTGTCTGCCAATTGGGATTTGAACTCAGCATCACATGTGAAGTCTCCATCAGGTCTCAAAAAGACTCCTTGATGGCCATCTCCAATCCATTCAGAGATTTGTTTCTCAGTGATTGCTCTTTCAGATTCATTTCTTGCAGAGAAAAATGCAACATTATCTCCTTGTGCAATAAATCTTTTTGCAATATCACACACCCATTGAACAGGTGTATCATTTACAGTTTCTTTTCTAAAAGAATTCCAGTCATTATTACCATTAACAAAATGTCTTCTATGTTCAACATCTGCAATGGTTCCGTCAACATCAAAGATGATAGTCTTTGGTGGAATTGTTTGAAATCTTTTTGTCATGTTTATATTATACGAAAAAAGCGACCGCTTTGTCAACGCATAAATATAAATAGTTATGTAATGGAGAATACTATGAAACAATATGAAAAGTCAGTTGATGTTTTAGAAGGACCTTGGGAGTCAAAAGCATTTCCAAAAGGTAAAGAAACTACTAAAGGAGTCATCAGCAGAAAGATAACAACACTCTATGAACAAGATGGTTATCTATGTGAAGAGGTGAATTTAAGAGAGTATAGAGGTAATGATTACCATGATACTTCATCAAATAAGAGGATAATCAAACTTGACAACGATTAATAAATCTATTCTAAACAAGAATAACTTTAGATTACTTATAGACAAGATACCAACAGTTGAATACTATGTTCAATCTGTTAATATACCTGGTCTTACATTTAGTGAACTCAGACAAGGTGCTGGTGTTGGGCTAGATGCATATTTTCCAGGTGATAAGATTGAGTTTGGTAAACTATCAGTCAAATTCTTAGTAGATGAAGATTTAGAAAACTTCAAAGAAGTTTATGATTGGATGAATGCAATTATTCCGATACAAGACCCAGCAGATTATACTGCCTATACAGCTACTCAAAAAACACCGACTGGTTTAATGAGTGGTGTTGATAGTGATTTAAATCAGTATTCTGATATTACACTGGTCACAAATACAAATAAAAACATACCAAACAAGTTCTTTAGATTTCATGATTGTTTTCCTACATCATTAGGAGAATTAGAATTAATTTCTGGTTCTGATAGTGAGCCTGTGACTTGTCAAGTAGAGTTTATATTCTCGTATTACGACATAGAATCCAGTTCTTAAAACCCCTTATAAATACTAGTATATTATGATATAATGGTCGTATATGACTTTAGATGAAATTAAATTGATGTGGACAGAAGACTGTATTGTCGATGATATAGAACTCGACAAATCAAGTCTTGATGTGCCAAAACTCCATGCAAAGTATTCAGAACTACTTACTGATACTTTGGTCAAACTCAAACAAGTTCAGTTTCAATACAACCTTATTCTTAAAGATAAATGGTTGTGGTATAATGGTAAGTTAGATAAAGAGACCATAGATAAACATGGTTGGAAAGATGACCCATTTGATGGTATGAGAGTTATGAAAGCAGATATGCATTACTTCTTTAATTCAGATGAAGACTTAACCAAATTAAAAGCAAGAGAAGATTTACTTAAAATACAAATGGACTTTCTCAAAGAGTGTATGCAAAATATTACTTGGAGACACCAAACGATTAAGAATACAATCGATTGGAGAAAGTTTATGGCAGGACAATAATGTTATATCATAACTATCTATATGGATTACCAGCATACTTTACAGACGAAGAGTGTGATACACTTATAGATATTGCAAATCAAACTGAAATAAAAACAGGACAGATAGGTAATCCAATGAATGAAAAAAAGGATGAGGGAACTGAAGACAACAGAATAAGAAGTTCTTCAGTGTGTTGGTTTACACAAGATATGATGCCTGCACATATAGAACAAAAGATACATGATGCTATGTGTTTAGCAAATGAAGATACAGGTTGGAATTTTGATATTGCATATAGACAAGCATATCAATATACAATATATGATGCTCCCGAAACAACTAAAAAAGATAGAGGAGATTTTTATACTTGGCATACAGATGCAGGTCCAGAAAGAGACGATAAGAATATGTTAAGAAAATTAAGTTTTACATTACAGTTATCACATCCAGATGATTATGAGGGTGGTTATTTTCAATGGTTGGAGTCTCAACAAGTATTTGACCGAATGCATGATTCTCCTATAGTAGATGTAACTAACGCTATCAAAACATTACCTTACTCAGTAAAAGACAAGGGTTCAATATTTTTCTTTCCTTCATATGTGCATCATCAGGTCACTCCAGTGACAAGAGGCCAAAGAAAATCCTTTGTTGGCTGGTGTGTAGGTAATAGTTATGTCTAATATAGTAAGAGTTTCTAAAATCGATGAGGTCTTTTTAAAAGTCCATTGTGATGATGGTCTTGCAAGAGACTTATTTGATTTCTTTTCTTTTACAGTTCCAAATGCAAAGTTCATGCCGTCTTATAGAAACAAATTTTGGGATGGTAAAGTTAGACTATTTTCGATTAAAACAAATAAGATTTACATAGGTCTCTTACCTTATATTGATGAGTTCTGTAAAGAAAGAGGGTTTGAATTTGAAGGAGTTGAAGAAGTTTTAGGTGTTAAAGAGAGACAACCTGAATTAGATGAATTTGTCAAGGGGCTTGACTTACCGTTTGAACCTCGTGGATATCAATTAGAAGCACTAAAATCCAGTGTTCAATATGGGAGACAGTTATTATTATCTCCAACAGCCTCTGGTAAATCTCTTATTATCTATATGTTGGCAAGATACTACAATAAGAAAACGATTATCATAGTGCCAACTACATCACTTGTAGAACAAATGACAAAAGACTTTATAGATTATGGTTATAAAGAACCAATCTGTAAGATATATCATGGTCAAGAAGTGTTCGATGCACCTATCACGGTTACTACATGGCAGAGTTTTGCAAAAGCACCTAAAGAAGTATTACAATCTTTTGATGTAGTAGTTGGTGATGAAGCACATCTATTTAAAGCAACAACACTTAAAGGTATCTTAGAGAAGATGAAGACTACTGCAATTAGAATAGGAACTACAGGAACTTTAGATGGTACCGAAGTTCATAGATTACAATTAGAGGGTCTTTTTGGTCCTGTTAAGAAAGTAGTATCTTCTGCAGAGTTAATTGAAGATGGCACGATTGCAAAAATCGATATACAAACCATCATACTCCGTCATACTAAACAAAAGAGAATGTCATACCAAGATGAAATGGACTATCTAGTATCACATCAAGGTAGAAATCAATTCATAACAAATCTTGTAGGAAGTTTAAGAGGTAATACTCTAGTGTTGTTTCAGTATGTAGAGAAACATGGCCAAGTTTTATGGGAAATGTTTAACCCAATGGTTAGTAGAATGAATGGTCAATTACATTATGTATATGGTGGAACAGATACAGAAGATAGAGAGAATGTAAGAGAGATAGTAGAAAAAAGTAAAAAGAAAAACAATGTGATACTTGCATCATATGGTACCTTTTCTACTGGAGTAAACATTAAAAAAATTGATAATGTTGTATTTGCAAGTCCTTCAAAATCAAGAATAAGAAACTTGCAATCAATCGGTAGAGGTCTTCGTAAAACCGATGGTAAAGATAGTATGAGGTTATTTGATATTGCAGATGATTTACAATGTGAAAATCACACATTAAATCACTTGAAAGAAAGGATAAATATCTATAACGAGGAAAGTTTTCCTTATACAATACAACAATTCGATTTAAAATAATGACAAGACCAACAGATTTAACTCCTAAACAATACGAAGTTCTGAAACTCAGAAATGGTTTAGAGGTTGTTGGTATGACAAGAGATACAGCATCAGGTATCGAAGTCACATTGCCGATGGTGTGCAGACTATCAGCTGGTGCAACACCAGTAGAAACACTTGCAACATTTTATCCTTATGCACCATTATCATCAGATACTACAGTGACAGTTCCTACAGACCACATTCTACATAGAAATGTAATGAATGAACAATATATTCCCTTTTATGATGAAGCAAGTTCTCAATGGTTAGATATGTTAGAAAACAATTCTATACCTTTGATAAACGGAACTGCAAAAAGAAAATACTTAGATAAGATTCTAAACAATTTAATTAATGAAGTAAATGAAGATTATGATTATGAGGACTTTGATTTAGAATTTGAAGAATCACTCCCACCTACAGATAAGAAAAAGCTTCATTAGGTTTTAAAACCGTCTAAATAAGTGCGTATAATCCTGGTATATATACTATTATACAAAATATTTATAACATAACTTTTAGGAAAACCATGACCACAGCAACTTTGATTGCGAAGAGCATGGTGCGAAAAGCTAGAGAAGTCAATAATGCAGGTCGTAAGACTAAAGCAAAAATTGTTGACACTATCGAATTTCTAGTGCTGATGACTCTTCCGTTTGTAGTACCATTTTTAGTAATTTATTTCTCTTCTATGGGAAGAGGATTCTAAGATGTCTAAAAAGAGACTCGAAAAAATTCAAGATACTATGGAGATAACTACACTCGTGGCTATCTTCATGGTTTCTATCTTATCAATAACAGGAATATCAACATGAAAGAACTAGGAATGACACTCATAGGAGTTGCAGTAATATTTACATTTTTTACACTCAAAGTATACCCAAACTTAGAATACTCAGGATATAGTTCTAACAGTTCATGCACAGGTGAATGTTATGAAGAATATGTCAGAATCAATGGAACAAGTGTAGACATACTCAAAGCAAAACAAGCTCTTGCAAACTTAGATGAGTTTAGTGATATCAGAAGTTTATGGAGTGGTTGTGCCGCGTGTCATGGTCAAGAAGGACAAGGTATGGCAGTGTTCCCAGCACTTGCAGGTAAATCAGCAGATTACATAGTAGATAGACTTAACACTTATAAGAATAGAGGTGAAGTCGGACCTATGAGTTCTACAATGTGGGCTCAAGCAGGTATGTTATCTGAGGCAGATATTAATATGATTGGTAAGTTTGTTGAGGTAGAACTAAAGTGAAATATGAAAAAAAAGTTCTACAAGTTGTAAACCTTGCACCTAGTGAGTCTTGGATAGAGAAAGTTGTTGAAGTTCACCCTATGAAACAAGTTGCCGTCATGTCAGTCGTGCAAGTTCTTGTATTCGGTTTTATGTTGTTCGCCTTTTGGGGAATAAACCAGTTCGTATGAAACACTATATAATATACACAATGATGAGTTTATGTATGTTTTACCTTGCAGTAGGTGAAATGGATAGAATGAGTCGTGCGGCCGAATTCATAACTACTAGTTATAGAGTTAAAGATGTTATCTCTTCCTAATGGTTCCCTAACCGGCAACATATTCATTTTATCATAAATTCCTCCTTTGTATAGTGGTTTTTTAATAAAAACTTAAAAAAAATAAATATAAAAACCACCTTACAGGACACAGGAAATTGTGTATAATGTATACATGACTACAAAAAAAGTAAACGAACACTATGTAAACAACAAGGAGTTCACTGCGGCGGTTGCTGAATACTCAGCAGGAATCAAAGAAGCCAAGGCCAATGACACTGAACTTCCTAAAATGTCTGAATACATAGGTGAATGTATCTACAAAATTGCTACTCGACTATCGACTAGACCCAATTTTATCAATTATACCTACAGAGACGAAATGATATGTGATGCAATTGAGAATTGTATTCAGTATATCGGTAACTTCAATGTAGAAAAGTCAAATAATGCATTTGCGTATATCACTCAGATATGCTATTATGCATTTCTAAGAAGAATTCAAAAAGAAAAGAAACAAGTCTATATTAAACAGACGGTTACCAATGAAAGTGGTATTACCATGGATTCTTTTGAAACTATCGATGGTCAACACGACCCAAGTTTATCGAACACGAATGTTGAATGGATGCAGGAGAACATGAATCGTGTTGAATATGAACCACGCAAGTCTAAAAGAAAGACTGCGGTAAAAAAGAAAAACTTAGAAAACTTTACTGAATGAAAATAGCATTACTGAATGACACACATGCAGGTGTCCGAGGTGATATGGAGGCAATGGCCAAATACCAAGGTCGTTTCTATGAAGAAGTATTCTTCCCATATCTAAAAGAACACAACATAGACCACATTATTCACTTAGGTGATTACTTCGATAGAAGAAAGTATGTGAACTTTGCAACTCTAAAAGCCAATAGAGAACACTTTATTGAACCTTTAATAAAGAATGATATCTCTATGGACTTAATCATAGGTAATCATGACACTTATTATAAGTCAACAAATGATGTCAATGCACCACAACTATTACTATTCAATGAAGCAAATATAAATGTGATTACAGAACCCGAAGTAAGAGAATACGATGGTTTTAATATTGCAATGGTTCCTTGGATTAATCCTGAAAACTATGCTGATACTGTAGACTTTTTAAGAACTGCTGAAGCAAGTTGGTGTATGGGTCATTTCGAATTCGAGGGTGCCTTGATGATGCCAGGTATGACATGTCAACATGGATTTGACCACTCTTATGTAAAGAGATTTGAAAAAGTTTTATCAGGACACTTTCATCAAAAATCAGAATTTGCAAACATCAGATATCTAGGAAGTCAGATGCAATTCACTTGGTCAGATTATGGAGACCAAAAGTATTTTCATATCTTTGATACTGATACACAAGAATTAACACCAGTTTTAAACCCATTAACATTATTTGAGAAAGCCTTTTATGATGATTCTAAAGAATCATTTGAGACTATTGCAAATGCAGACTATAGTAAGTATTCAGGAAAGTTTACAAAAGTTATTGTAGTTAACAAAGACAACCCTTATTGGTTTGATACTTTCTTAGATAAAATACATGCAGAAGGACCTCTTCATGTTTCTGTTGTTGATGATAATAAACATATGGACTTCTTTGAAGATGATGAAATAGAAGATGTTGAAGACACTCTTACTATACTTTCGAAGTATGTTGACTCATTAGATATACAAGGAAAGAAAAAACCACTTAACGATATTATGCAATCACTGTATAATGAAGCGTTAGATGAACACACTTATTTATGATAACATTTAGAAATATTAAATACAAAAATTTACTATCTTCTGGTAATACCTTTACCGAAATATCTTTAGATTCAAATGACACTACACTTATTCTTGGTGAAAATGGTGCAGGTAAATCTACCTTACTTGATGCATTATGTTTTGCATTATATGGTAAAGGTTTTAGAAATCTTAAAAAGGACTTATTAGTTAACTCTTTAAATAGTAGAGACTTATTAGTAGAGTTAGAATTTTCAATTGGCAAAAGAGATTACAAAGTAATTCGTGGTGCCAAACCAAACAAATTTGAATTGTATCTTAATGACACTTTCATTAATCAAGATGCAACCGTCAAAGACTATCAAGAACACTTAGAGAAGAACATACTCAAAATGAGTTATCGTTCTTTTACACAGGTGGCAATATTAGGTTCTGCCAACTTTACTCCTTTTATGCAATTAAAAGCATTACATAGAAGAAAATTAGTTGAAGACCTACTTGACATATCAATCTTTTCAACCATGATGGAGATTCTTCGTAAGAAGATTGCAAGTCATAAAGTTGAATTGAAAGATACTGAACATGAGATTGACTTATTAGAAGAGAGAGTCTCAGGACTCAATGAACAACTCAATGCACTCCGTGAAAATCGTAATGAAAAACTTGAAAAGTTTCAACACAATGTTGATGAAACAGAAACAAACATTACAAAACTTTTAGGAGACATAGATGAAAAGACGCAAGATGTGGTGGAGAAAAAATCCTCAATCGATAATAAAGACACGACTGAGACTAGACTCAAACAAGTTGTTGACATGGAAGCTAAACTTGAAACAGCTAGAAGAAAAGCAATTAAAGACATTAAGTTCTATGAAGACCACGACAATTGTCCAACCTGTAAACAAGGTTTAGACGATGAACATAAGACGAAATGTATTGAGGAAAAACAGGATAAAATCTCAGAAATCAAGGAGGCGGTTGCAACACTCGAAGAACAAGTCTCAGAAATCAATGATGAACTTCAAAGAATCAACGGAGTCCAAGACGAAATAAACACAATTCAAAAAGAAATTGGTTTGTTACAGGCAGAAATAACATCTAATCAAAAATACATTCAGAAGATTAATAAAGAGATTGAAGAATTGAAGAATGAAGTAAATGCAAATGATGATGTTCAGGATAAGATTGATGATGTTGAAGAGAAGTTAAACATACTACATTCTAAAAAAGAATCTATGGTTGAGAAAGAACATTACTATGACATTGCATCAATGTTATTAAGAGACCAAGGTGTTAAACAAAAAATTATTAAACAGTATGTTCCTATTATGAACAAACTTATTAATAAGTATCTTGCACAACTAGAATTCTATGTGGGGTTTGAATTGAATGAGGCCTTCGAAGAGACTATTAAGTCCAGATTTAGAGACGAATTCAAATATGATAACTTCTCACAAGGAGAAAAGATGAGAATTGACCTTGCATTACTATTCACATGGAGAAGTGTTGCAAGAATGAAGAATAGTGTGAACACTAACTTACTTATATTAGATGAAGTATTTGATAGTTCTTTAGACTCACAAGGTACCGATGATTTCTTTAAGTTATTAGGAACCCTTACAGAGAAAACTAATTGTTTTATTATCTCACATAAAGGTGATGCACTATATGATAAGTTTGAAAATGTTTTAAGATTTGAAAAACACAAGAACTTCTCCAGACTTGCCGGATAATATAAATAGTTATATGAAATCTTTTCAACAATATAACACACCAAACTTAAACGAGTTAAACTTACCAAAGTATAATTCTAAAATAGTATTGCATGAGGCAGATACTTCAGCTGCCTATGAAATGGAGAAAGTAATTGTTGACGCAGCTAATGGTGAAGGAGTAGATAACAAATACTTTCCAAATGCACCAGAAGTTGGTAAAAAGATTGTTAGAAGTTGTGGTTTAAAAGGAAAGGGATACTTTCCTAAAAATTCATACTCTGCTACTTCAAAATGGAATCAATATTTTGAGGGTGGTAAAGCAAAAGGTTCTACACTCACACCTAAAACTGATATCGTAGTTGGTAAAGATAGAATATCCGTTAAAACAGGTGATGCACAATTGATGTCAGGTGGTCGTTCAGAGGCACTTGCAACATTCTATACAGCCGCTGAAAAAGTAGATAGAGACGCATTCGTAGAAAACTTAGGAAAGAAATTAGACGGTCTTATGCCAACTACAGACTTAACTAAACTCGGAATAAAAGGTAATAAAACCGAACTAGAAGATGCAGGAAAGTTTGTAGAGATAGAAGTTTTAAGAAGAGCAGATGAGGCTCATAAGGCACTTAAAGAAGACCTTAGAGCATTGTTTAAATCTAATCCTGCATTCGCACAAGAATTTACATTCGAAGCAATGACAGGTATGGAGAAATTTGGTAATTCAGAAGGAACTGCAGATGCATTCTTAGTAACCGATTTTAAAGGTAATGCAAAAATGCATAAAGTAAAATCTTCAAGTGATGGTTATGTTGGTAAAATTGCAAGTCAAGTAAAACCAGATGCAAAGTTTAAGACTTCACAAAAGACAAAATCAGACTTAAAAACTCCTTCAAACCCAAAAGGTAAATCAGGTTATTATTCTTTTTGGTCTACAATCGGTTTAGGTATAAACATGGTTGTCAACGAAGAAATGCAGAATGCAAACTCAGATGAGTATTTAACAGAAGGAATATTTGATGTCTTTAAATGGATGAAAGGTGTTATGAAAAAAGCACTCAACTTCCTTAAAAAGTATTTTAACAAAATTAAGAAACTCTTAAAACAAAACTGGAATGATGTTGTTGCATTCTTAGGTTTTGAAATAGTAGTAACCCACAACAACAAAATATCATGGTAAATTATGTATCAATTAGTTGAAGAAGCAAGTAAAGTATTAAGACAACCACCAGAGATTTTCGATTTTGAAAATCCACCAGAAGACCCAAAAGAAATTGAAAAGAACATGGCAGAAGCAATGGATAAATTCGGTGGTCTTGGTTTATCTGCAAATCAGGTTGGACTTCCATACAGAATGTTCGTAATGAGAACACAAGACGGAACACAGGCATTCTTCAATCCAGAATTAACAAAAATATCACAAGAAACAGACCTACTTAAAGAGGGTTGTTTATCATTTCCAGACATTTACTTAATGATTAAAAGAAGTAAAGTTGTTGAAATGAAATACCATGATTCAGATGGAGAAGAACATATAACTACACTTGACGGAATAGGTTCAAGATGTGTTCAACATGAGATAGACCATTTAAATGGTATACTCTTCTTACAAAGAGCATCTAAATTAAAATTAGAAAGAGCATTAAAAGTAAGACCAAAAGAGAGAAGAAAAAGACTAGACTTTGAAAAAAGACAGGCCTTTGCTCGTGCTTTACAAGAAGCACAACAGGAAAAAGAAAATAATGAATCAAGTGAATCAACAGGAGAAGAAGCAGTATCAGCCTGAGATTTATCTTGTAGATAGTTTTACACAAGACGAATGTTGGTTTTTGATAGACTGGTTCAAACGCAATAAACACCTATGTTCTGTAGGTTCGTCTTTTGATTATAGTGCAATCACAAGACACACCATCTTAGATAATCGTGTAAGAAAACTTTTTAATCGTATGACTTACGATAACATATCATTTCTTAACAAACTTTTAGATAAACCACTATATCCTGAAATGTCTTTATTGGCAGAATGGCCTATCGGTGGCCAACAACACCCACATGTAGACACATATTCCACATATGAAGTTGAACAACCAGATGAAGAATTGCAAGGTCATTTAGATAATAACAGAGCAAGTTTTGTAAAAAAAGACAACCCAAACCGTGAATGGACTAGTATAACCTACCTGAATACTAATTATAACGGTGGTGAAACATGGTTTCCAGAGTTCTCAGAGTCTTATTATGAAGATTCCTACAGACACAAACCAATACAAGGTCAATCGGTCATCTTCCGTGGTGTCTCCACGCTACATGGAGTCTCTCCAGTGAGACGGAATAGTCGATATACTATTGCACAATGGTATACTGGTAAAGAAGAGAATATACTTACCGACCTTACTACCGAAGATATCAATCTAACTCAATTCGACCTTTAATCTAGGCGTTGCCAATGCGTATCATATTTTGATACCATGGTTGCATAGATTGAAAAAGGAGACGAAATGAGTAATACAGTAAACGATATAATAAAAGACCAAATCGCAGACGATGTGTGTGCAATGGCAAATGACGATATATGGAATGTGATTAATGCAATTGCAAATGACTATGGTATAGACAAACTTCCATACTGCAAAGACAATGATACTTTCATTGATACATTAATTGCACTGAAAGTCGCAGACTTAGGTATATAATCTAGGCGTTGACAAAGCGTATCACTTTTTAGTACCATATACACATGACTGAGAGATTAAAAACCCAAAAAGACAACCTTGCAAAATTACTTGCAAAGGAAAACTTAACAATTGTGCATAGGAAAGTTCCTACTGCATACTTTGATTTGAAGAATAGACTATTATGTTGTCCTATTCTTAAAGAAGATATATCTTCTGAACTTTATGACTTGTTTATGGGTCATGAAGTTTCTCATGCATTGAATACTCCTTATGAGGGTGTTCATTCTGCAGTTACTAAAAACAGAACACTTAAAGGATATCTTAATGTTGTAGAAGATGTCAGAATTGAGAGAATGATAAAAGACACATATCCTGGTCTGAGAAAATCATTCTTTAAAGCATATAACGAATTGATGGATATCGATTTCTTCGGTATCAAAGAAAAGAATTTACAAGAACTTTCACTGATTGACAAAATCAATCTGATTACAAAATGTGGTTCAAGGGTAAGTATTTCACTTAATAAAGAAGAACAATTCTTCCTTGATTGGGCAATTAAATGTCAAACATGGGAAGAAGTTGAAGAATGTGCAACTGCAATCTATGAATGGTCAAAAGAAAATGAGACAAGAACTATTGATGATGAGAAGTTAGTTCCTCAGATGTTCGATATCGGTGATGATGAAGAGTCAGAAGATGAAGAAGAAAATATGGAAGACTTCGGTGAAGATTCAGACTCTTACGAAGACCCTTATGAAGATTCAAATGAAGATGATGATGATAATCTTCCAGAAATAGAAGATGATAATTCTGAATCAGGTGAAGATGCTGAAGAAGATGATGAAGAATCAGAAGAGAGAAAATCTACTGGTAAAAAAGGTGGTGAGGGTCTTGACCCAAATCATTACGATGATGAAGATGGTGCTAGAGAATCTATTACAGAACACAATGCACACAACAATGAAGAACAATTCATTTCAGAAGATTCTGCAGTTGTCAGTCATATCAATATGAAAGAAGTTGTAAACAATGAAGACATCAAAAACATTGTTTATCCTTACAAACAAGTAAGACAAGATTGGAAATGGTTCTTCGAAGGAAAAGACAAGAAAGGAGAACCACAAGAAAATATTGATAAAGACCTTGGTAAAACAAAAATCATGGCAGAGAGAAGTGCCAAGAGATTGGTTGATAAGAACAAAAAGATTGTGATGCATATGGCAAAAGAGTTTGAAATGAAAGCAGCTGCCTTTGCTCAAGCTCATGCATTTACTGGTAAAACTGGTAAGTTAGATATGAATAGACTTGCTAAGTATCAAATCGTTGATGATGTTTTCAAAAGAATGACATATCTTCCAGACGGAAAGAATCATGGTGTTCAAGTTATGCTTGATTGGTCTGGTTCTATCTCTAACGAAGTTATGGACTTATTAGAACAATCAATGATTCTTGCAATGTTCTGTAAAAAAGTTGACATACCTTTCAGAGTTTATTTGTTCTCAGACCAAATTGGTTACAATGAGTCATATGGCTGGGATACTGATAGAAGTAAAATCAGACTTGTAGAAATGTTGTCAAATGAAATGAAGTCAAAAGAATACTTAGATGCACTTGCTATTATGGGTGGTCTTTACAACGAGTTCTATTTACAAACAATCGGAAGTTCTTACAACAAAAACTTTGAGAAAAATGTTAGTGCCTACAATGAGTGGTTTTCTGGCATTGATTTCATTGACCCCGATGGTTATTTCTGGAACACAAGATACAATCACCCAAATGGATATGGATTGGGTGGAACTCCTCTTGACCAGTGTTTAGTTGGCATGAGAAGATTAATTCCAGAATTCAACAAACAGTATGGTATTGAGAAATCAATTCTAACAATCATTACAGATGGTTACAGTCATAGAGCAGACTGTCTTTACCCAAGTGAAGAAGAGCAAAAACAAATTACAGAACAATTAGAGGGTTCAGAAAGGTGGTCTGTAACCAAAATCAGAAAACTGATTGACCCATATTCTGGAAAAGTTTATGACTATGAAATCGACAGATATTACGGAAGTGATTTTGAGAAAACTACAAATCTTTTAGAGTGGTTGAAAGCAGAAACAGGAGTGATAACAACAGGTTACTTTGTTTGTGGTAGAAAATCAGACTTTCTACAATTAATGAGTTGCATAGGAGAAGACACATATGAAGCTCAAGGAAAATGGCTAGAAACAAGAAAAACTGGTACCGTTTGGGAAACCAAAGGATACGGAAAACTATTCACAACGGCGTCGACAACTTTGGTTGTTGGTGGTGAAGACGAACTTGACGAAGAATTAGTCGGTGCGAAAAAAGGTAAATTAACAACTGCCTTTAAGAAAAACCAAAAGACTAAAACAACTTCAAGATTTTTAACTAACGAATTTATTAAGGAGATAGCATAATGGAAGTTATATTAAATGAAGCCGACTACAGAGAATTTACTCAGAGAGTAGATATCGCATCATCAAAAGGTGTTGATGTTCCTCACATGGTCGAAACAATAGGTGACAAATTCAAAGTCACATTATTAGAAAAGATTGATGTGGATTTATTAGATAGAATTACAGAGGTTCAGTAATGAGAGACCCATTAAAGGTAGATGAAGCCTATTATCATAATTTTGATAACTCATATTCTAAATTTGCAGATGCAGTTATGGATGTTGGAGATAGCCCTTGTGTTAAATTCGAATGTCCAAGATATAAGTTATGTGCCGAAGAAAAGGTAGAATGCAAAGCATTTAGATTTTGGGTTAACAATGGAGAAATGGAAACCTATTCTAAAAAAGTTAAAGGTATGGTATCAATTGAAAAAGACTTAGAGAGGATTTTAAGAATCTGTGAATAAGAGCGTTGACAATGCGTATCACTTTTTGATACCATATCCAAATGATGAGAAATAACGAAAAGGAGGCTATATGAGTTATTCAACAATGACGGAATCTGTATCAGTAAATGGTAAAGATTTCAGAATGAGTCCTGATAGACAAGAGTTTATCGCGACTTTACAGTCGGTCTATCCAGACCAGACTTCATTCTCTAAAGAAGACTTAGAGAATGTTGGTGCTGTCCCATATTGGGTCAAATCAACCAAATATCCATTCAGAAATTCTGATGCAACGATATTTGATTTATCTGCATTAATGACCAATGTCATTCCAATGCCGGTTAAACCTGCACCAGTTATGCCGACCACACCAGCAATACCGTCTCAAATGCCGGTAGCTGCTCAAACTGAGTCGGTTAATATCTTAGAAGACAATGTCAAAATTGTTCCTGAGAAAATGTCTAATTATGTTCCTTTCGGACACTTTAAAGATGTCAAGAACATAATCAAATCTGGAATATTCTTTCCAGTGTTTGTAACTGGTTTATCTGGTAATGGTAAAACTCTTATGATTGAACAAGTATGTGCATCATTGAAGAGGGAACTTTTCAGAGTCAATGTAACAATTGAGACCGATGAAGATGATTTAATGGGTGGTCATACACTTGTTAATGGTAATATTACTTTCAGAGAGGGTCCTGTTATCAAAGCAATGAGAAAAGGTGCCGTCTTACTTCTTGATGAAGTAGATTTAGGTTCTAACAAACTCATGTGTTTACAATCAGTTCTTGAAGGAAAAGGATACTTAATCAAAAAGACTGGTGAATGGGTAACACCAAAACCAGGTTTTACAATTCTTGCAACTGCAAATACTAAAGGTCAAGGTTCAGAAGATGGAAAGTTCATAGGGACTCAAATCATGAATGAGGCGATGTTAGAAAGGTTTGCAATTACGATGCAACAAGAATATCCTCCAGTAACTACTGAGAGAAAAATTCTTGAAAAAGAAATGGCCTTGACAGGTGAAGTTGATTCAGAGTTCACAACCAAGTTGGTTGATTGGGCAGACATTATCAGAAAAACATTCTACGAGGGTGCTATCGATGATGTGATTACTACAAGAAGACTTGTTCACATAGTCAATGCATTCAGAATGTTCAATGACAGAATGAAGTCTATTGAAATGTGCATTTCAAGGTTTGATGAAGAGACAAGAAACAGTATTCTTGACCTCTACACCAAAGTTGATGAGGGTGTTTCCTTAACAGAGGAAAACCCTATTGACGAAACTGCGTCAGACGAGTATAATGGACATGATGAGTAATATTGAATACAAATATAATGAGGACAACTTGATTAAAGAGTTGTCTTCATATATTGATAACACTTATGACCAACATTACTCTCTTAACAAATACCAATCAACTGAGTTTATTATTGACTCAGGTCATGGTGAGGGTTTCTGTATTGGGAATATTATGAAGTATGCCCAAAGATACGGCAAAAAAGGTGGGAAGAATAGAGCAGACTTACTCAAAGTAATTCATTATGCAATATTCATGCTACATGTTCACGACAAAGCAATGAAGGAGGCTAACAGTGATGAAAATAAGTAATGATACGAGGAATGTCTTAAAAAATTTCTCAACAATAAACTCTGGTATTAAAGTTACCAGTGGTAAACAACTGCAGACAATTTCAAATATGAAAAATATTCTGGCAGTTGCAACAGTAGATGAAGAGTTTCCACAGGATTTCTCTATCTACAATCTACCTGAATTCTTAGGTGCAACTTCTTTATTAGAAGATGCAGACTTTCAATTCGGCGATGCAAGTGTAACCATTTCAGATACTAATTCTGCATTGGCTTACTTTTATGCAAGTGAAGGAATGGTAACATCACCAGAAAAAATGATAACTATGCCAGATGCAGAGGTATCTTTTGATGTATCATCAACACTTCTAAATGATTTAAACAAAGCTGCTAGTGTTCTAGGAGTGAATGATTTGATTCTTAAATCAGACGGAACTACCATGACATTGGAAGTAACCGACAAAAAGAATGCAACATCTAATTCATTCAGTAGAACTGTAGGCACAGGAGACGGAACACCGTTTACTTTCAATTTCAAGATTGATAATCTGAAAGTATTAGAAGGAAACTATTCAGTTTCAGTATCTTCTAAAGGTATTTCTCACTTCAATAATAAAGATATAGAGTTAGAATACTTTATTGCACTTGAGCCAGACTCAAAGTATGGTCAATAGACATATATATAATAGTGTGAATAGGGTTAAATTAGTCTCAGCTCTATACTCGGGATGTAAGAAATCTCATCAATCTTCAAGGGTTCTTACAACAGTTAATTCGGAGGGGTTTTAACATCTTATTATGAATCAAGAATTTTTATTTGTTGAAAAGTATCGTCCTCAAAATATTGAGGACACGATACTACCTGAATCAATCAAATCCACTTTTAGAGAATTTGTTAAACAAGAACAAATACCAAATCTTATGTTATGTGGTTCTGCAGGTTGTGGTAAAACAACCATTGCAAAAGCATTATGTAATGAACTTGGTGCAGACTTCATTGTTATAAACGGTTCAGATGAAGGAAGATTGATTGATACACTCAGGACTAAAATCAAAAACTTTGCATCAACAGTATCACTTTCAGGTGGACCTAAAGTTGTGATACTTGATGAGGCAGATTACATATCTGCTGAGTCGGTGCAACCTGCATTGAGAAACTTTATAGAAGAGTTTTCATCTAACTGCAGATTTATCTTTACTTGTAATTACAAGAACAGGATTATTCCACCTTTACATTCAAGAACAACAGTCATTGATTTCTTAATCAAACCATCAGACAAACCAACTCTTGCACAACAGATGATGAAAAGATGCAGAGAGATTTGTGAAGCAGAGGGCATAGAAGCAGATAGTAAAGTCCTTGCAGAACTTATTATGAAATTCTTTCCAGACTTTAGAAGATGTCTGAATGAAATTCAAAGATATGGTGCAAGTGGTGTTATTGATAGTGGGTTGTTAGCAACACTATCAGAAGAAAAACTTACACCTCTGATAAATATGATGAAAGATAAGAAATGGTCCGACATGAGAAAATGGGTCGGTGCAAATTCAGATAATGACTTCAATACACTTTACAGAAAAGTTTTCAATTCACTTGAAACTAAATTAGAACCAAGTTCCATACCAGCATGTGTATTAATTATTGCAGACTATCAATACAAATCTGCATTTTCAATGGACAGTGAAATCAATTTCGTTGCATGTTTGACAGAAATTATGTCAGAGTGCAAGTTTAAATGATTGAGATAGTAGTATGGAGTTTATTTGTAATTACATGGTTGTCGGTTGGCCTTCATGTAGTAAAAGAGTTTGTGAGAAATCACATAGGAGAATGAAATGAGTAAAATTACACCACTTATGAAAAAGCCCAGCCTGTTCAGAAGAACTATAATGAGTCTTGTGAATGGTTGGAGAAGAGTAATGGATGTGAGATATAATCCGTTAAAGTATATACCAGACCCTAGTCTACAAACATATTTCATGTTAGTATTGTTTACTGCATGGAGTATTTTCTTTGGATTCATAGCATCTTACTATTTGGGTTGGTTAGGATACAGTATTGTTACCAGTATTATAGTTCATGTTGCAATACTATTACCAATGGCCTTTACAAATGCAATCTTTATAGATGCAGAGAGAGACGGACATAAATGGTTGAAAGAATGGAAAGAAGAACAAAATAGATATACTATAGTTGCAAACAGACTCAAAACTAAAAATTTAGTAATGTGGAACCCAAACAAGGAGGCATAATGTTTAGAAAAATATTCAAGACAAGATTTAGAGATTGTTATAAAGTTTTAATGAGGGAAAGTATATGACACAATATGATGATAGAGTTCAGTATCAGAGAGATAAGATATCTGCTGAAGAATGGGCAAAGGGTGTTAAAACCATACATGCACATTCTTTAGATTCAATGTGGTATGACACAAGACCACAAGATACAGAAGACGGTAAAACTGTTATAGATGTTGAATTCAATAGTGGTATTATTCGTAGAACATTGAATGAAAAAGATGGAAGTGGAACATACATCTTTGGTAAAGCATTGACAGGTCAAGAACTAGTCGATAAATTTATAAAGTATTCTTAAATGTCTAAACGAAATCCATTCGATTTTGTAAAGTCGGTCTCTTACGACAAAAAAGATATCATGGTTGATGATATCGAAGAGAAAGCATATCAACCATTCTTAATTAATAAATCATTATCCTATCACGAAGATTGTATCTTCTTGACTAACGAAATGAATACACGACACTCTACCGAGAGTCGTCTTCAATATGTATTTTTTCTAAATACCCTTAGAAGACGGCAAAGGTTCTCCAAATGGAGTAAACCATATGTCTCAAAGAAACTCGATGTAATCAAACAGTATTATCAGGTAAGCACAAGAGAGGCAAAAGAATATGCATCACTTTTATCTGATAAACAGTATCGTGAGTTGAAGAATAGAATGCAACTTGGTGGTAGAAATAATGAATGAAATAGACCCTATAGTAGAAACACTAGTAGAAATATCCTTTGAACAAGAGGATGACTTCCTAAAAATAAGAGAAACCCTATCAAGAATAGGCGTTGCCTCTCGCAAAGAACAAGAACTTTTCCAATCATGCCATATCTTACACAAAAGAGGTAAGTATTATATCGTGCATTTTAAAGAACTATTTGCACTTGATGGTAAACCAACCAACCTAGATGAGAATGATATTGGTAGGAGAAACACTATCTGTAATCTACTTCAACAATGGAATCTTATCAAAGTCTTAGATAATGACATGATAAAAGAACCAGCCGCACCACTTTCACAAGTCAAAATCATACCTTACAAAGAAAAAAGTAATTGGAAATTGACAACTAAATACTCAATCGGCAGTAATAAAACCTAAATAACCTAGATATTAATCAATAAAGGAGGCGCATATGCTAACAGCAATCGCAGAATTTATAATGGGAATTTGGAATATTTTAATGGTAATACCAGTTGTTATCTCTATTTGTAGTGTTATAGTTGCTTTAACTCCAACACCAGCAGACGATAAAATTTGGGCTAAAGTGTATAAATACTTAGAAGTTCTTGCATTGGCAATTGGTAAGGCAAAGGATAAGAATCCTTTGTTGGATAAATAAGTATATAAAAGAGAGGAAAAATTATGGAATATGTAATTCTTGTAGTAATTGGTCTTGCAGTAGCATATCATTTCTTAGCTAAGTCTACGAATGATAAACCTGTTGTTAAGAAACCAGTATCTAAGAAACCTGTAAAAAAAGTTCCTTCACAAGCAGAATTGAAAAAACTAACTAAGGTTCAGTTGATTCAACTTGCAGAGAAGAACAATCTTAAAGTTAAAGTATCAGGTTCAAAAGCAGAAGTGATTAAATCAATCCATTCTCAAATGAAATAACTTAGACTACTCAGTCAAAAAAGGGTGCTAATGTGCCCTTTTTTTATGGGATTAGAAAGTCAAAAACATAAATAATCGTATGGAAGATATCTTTGGATTAATAAGTGAAGTCGGAGCCCCTATTGCTGGAAGTCTAGTAATGGGATTTTTTATTTTTACTGTAATCAAACAGATATTAGAAGGCGTAGTAGACGATATAAAAACACTTACTATGTTCTGTAAGTCTTTAGAAAACAGAGCAAGAACCATGTCTAACGAAATGATTAAGATAGATATGTTGGTAAGTTCCGCGTTAGAACTTAGACCTGATATAGAGCGAGTCGCAAGGGCAGAGAACTTTATAGAAGACGGAAAAGTAGACGCTAGGAGAGACTAGTGTCAGACATAGGTTTACTTATATCTGAATACGGATTTCCAATCGTAATGATGGTTGGTTTGGGGTATTTTGTATACTACATCTGGTGGTTTGTTGGAGAAAAACTAGAACCAGAAATCGAAGAACAACATATGGCCTTAATTAGGTTAATTGACCAGGTTCGTATGTTAGACCAAGACCTTATTCGACTACAACAAAAGGTTGATGTAGTTTTAGAATACAGAGAGAACGAGAAGAAAAAGGAGAAAAAATGAGAATTTTAAGCGCATGTTTCATTGCATTACTTGTATCTTTTCCACTATCTTCAACAGAGATAGTTCACAAGTTTAAAAATCCAAGTTTCAGTGGAATAGGAACAGCATCACATTATTTAACCGTGGAGAACCAAGAGTTCTCGCGTAAGAAAGCAATAGAAGAAGCACTAGAGGCCGCAAGAAAAGCTGCTGAAAGAGAAGAGAATAATACAACCCTTGCAAAATTTATTAGAAATTTAGAATCGAGAATTTATGCCCAAATGGCAAAACAGTTGGTTGAGAACATGTTCAACAACGATAATCCAGTTAGATTTGGGTCATTCGTATTAGAGGGTTCAACAGTCACTTATGAAGTTATAACGAATGTAGACGGAACAGAATTCATAAGAATGACTATTGTATCAGAAGACGGAACAGAAACAATATTAGAAATACCAATTGGAAGTGGAAACTTCGGGAGTGACGATGGCTCATCAGGTGACGGCTCGACTGACGGCGGTTAGTCTAGCAATACTTATACTCGCATCTTGCGCGTCGGTTCCTAGATTTTCAAACGACCCACAAGAATGTAATCCAGAAACATGGGGTGAAGAATACAACCATGACTTGTGGAACTATGCCAAGGCAGCGGGTAGAACTTTTGAAAGAGCAATGCCTTTCATTTGTGTTGATGAACCACATGCAGTTAAACTTCCAAGTTTTATACAGTTATTGGATTTACCGCCAGCAGAATCATCACCTGTTGTTGCAGTATACAAGTTTCAAGATTTAACAGGTCAAAGAAAAGCACAAGACAATATTGCCTCTTTCTCTACTGCTGTGACACAAGGTGGAACTGAGATGCTCATTGATGCTCTCAAAACTGCAGGTTCTGGAACTTGGTTCAGAGTGGTAGAGAGACAAGGTTTAGACCACCTTGTAAGAGAGAGGCAAATTATTCGTTCTGCCAGAGACGATATTGCAAAGAAAAAGGGAGAAGAATCTCCAGGTGTTGCACCACTTTTATTTGCAGGAATGATTATCGAGGGTGGAATTATTGGTTACGATACCAATCTTGAAAGTGGTGGCCGAGGTGCCAGAACATTAGGGATTGGTATGAGTAGAATGTATAGAAAGGATGCTATAACCGTTTCATTACGAGCAGTATCAGTTCTAACAGGTGAAGTATTATTGAATGTCCAAACAAGAAAGACTATCCTTTCTTATGGCGGAGGAGGCGATGTGTTCAGATTCATTGAAGAAGGAACACAATTAGTTGAATTCGAGGACGGAGTGGGAAATAATGAGTCAGTGACTTATGCAACACGAACAGCAATTGAAGCTGCCGTGTTCGAACTAATACACCAAGGCCATGATAGAGGGTATTGGGAAATTAAAGGAAAAGAAAAATGAAAAAATATCTATTAGCGCTAAGTATATTTCTTTCTACACCTTTTCTGTTTGCTGCGGCGGACGATGACAACGAAATTAACATAACACAATCTGGTGATACTTTAGTATTATATATCGACCAAATCGGTTATGGTAACAAAATGGGACTGGACAACTTTTCAAGTAGTTCAAGTGCTATGCCAATTACTGGTACTTCGTTGACTTTTAACATCGACCAGCTAGGTAACGAGAACTTACTTTATGGAAAATTGACAGCCGATTCTTCATCTTACACACTAGAATTTAATGGTGATAGTAATGTGTTTGATTGGATGATAGGAGAAACTGGTTCATCTGATACTACAAATATGTTAGTAGACATAACTGGTGACTCAAACACAATGGACTTTGACCAAGGCTCAGTTGCACAGGCAGAGAGGTTAGATTTTGATTTAATAGTAATTGGTAGTTCCAATATTTTTGATGTAGATGTTGAATCAGACGATGCAACCTGGAATTTTGATATAACAGGTGCTTCAAACAACATCAACACATTGCAAAAAGATGGTGCTTATCATAACATCACTTTTGAATTGAATGGTGATTCTGCAGATGTAGACATCAATCAGTTAAGTGGAACATGCCCACAAGGTGTTTCTACTTGTAAAGGTGAAATTACTTTGGACATTACAAGTGATAACTCAACTATACAAATCAATCAGAAAGACACATCTAACGATTCTTAGTATCTTACTCTTCATGGGGTCTGTTCAGGCAGACTCCATCGGAGATATAGTTGAATCGACTGGCATAGGTTCAGTCCTTCGAAACAATGCAGAAATAGGTAATGATGTTGGAACAGGAATTGTCCTCTATGATGAGGCAATAACAGGTAACGGCAGAATGCTTATAGAGTTCCTTGACGATGAGGAACTTGCACTTACAGAACACACACAAGTATACATAGACGAAGTATACTACGACCCAAATCCAAGTTTATCCAAGATGTCTTTAAGAATGATGCAAGGCACCGCACGATTTGCTTCTGGAGCTGGGCAAAAAATAAACAAGTCTAATATAGACATACGAACACCTACGGCACAAATAGCAATCCGTGGAACGGATTTTACAACAACCATTGACGAACTCGGAAGGAGTTTAATAATGCTTCTTCCTGATAGATTCGGAGATGCATCAGGAGAAATAACAGTTATCAATGAAGGCGGAGAAATAGTCTTAGATGAGGCATTTCAAGCAACAATGGTTTCAAGTTTAGATACACCACCAACTCCACCAGTCACAATAACAAATTTAACAGTTAATCAGATAGACAATATGTTTATCGTTGCACCACCACCCGCAGTAGAACAAGCAGTTGAGGAACAGGCAAGAGAAGACAATAACGAAGACCAAGGAATGTTAGATGTAGACTTCTTAGAGTTTAATGAATTAGAAAAAGATTATGATGATTATGCAAATGACCCAGACTATGATGCAAGATATAGTTCTATTGATATTGATTTCTTAGATGCAGACTTTTTAGTAGACATGTTAGATGTCGTTGAGGAATTAATTAAAACTACAAAAGATTTAGGAGATAGACAAGCAACTTCAGGAGGAAGTTCAGACTTTAATATAAAAGGTGCCTCTTTTGGTAAGAATGCAGACTCACAATACAATGTTTTCATTGAAGATGGTGGTCTTGTATTCTTCAGAGAAGTTGAAGGAAAGATAACTTTAACATTCCAACCAGGTGCATCTGTTTCTTTAAACACAATTACACCAAGTTATGAGGGTATCATAACAGTAAATGGAGGTGATGAAATCTTCATTTTCATCAACCAGGTTAACTAAATACTACTACGACAAATAAAAAAGAGGAGGTCGTATGATAAATATGTTATCACAACTCCGTGAATGGCATGAAAGACAAATTGTTGGATTTCAAGATGCTATGAGACTAGATGACTACCATATGTTATGGTTTGCATTTAGTAAAGGGGTTATATTCACAATGATATTACTATGGATTATATAACTAAATCATTATTGAAAATTACTTTAGGGGTCTTCCTGACCCCTATCGTTTTTGCTGGAGATAATCATGTTCATGTAGAACAAGTTGCAGATGGAGACAATGCAAATCTTAATATCTCTCAAATTGGCCATGGTAATACAATCAACTTCTCTTTTGCACATCAAAACAATACATGGAATATTCAACAGATAGGAACAGGTAACTCCGTTTCTTGGGTCTCATATTGGGGTTCTGGAAAAACTTGGGGTGGTGATGTTGACGGAACTGGTAATATTGAGAACATAATACAAAAGAATGGTGCAACATATGGCCGTCACATATGGGGAAATAATAATGATGTTGATATCTATCAAGACGGAGACCATGAACATAACTTAGATATTCATGTTGATGGTGTAGAACACGAATCATGGCAAGAAGGAACAGGAACACATTACAGTCATACATATTTTTATCAAGGTGCTGATGATTCTGAGACAAGTCTCATGCAAAAAGGAAGTGGTAATCATAATGCACAAATTAGATTACAAGGAACAGAACACACAATTTTAAATCTATTACAACAAGGTTCAACTAATCAAAGTTATAACCTTACACAAACTTGTTATACAGTAGGTGGTTGCACTGTTAATGTCTCACAAGGTAATTAGAAATGACCGAATGTCCACCAGAGTTTTACGAATGCCTTACCGAAGAAGAGTTCGATGAGATATTAGTTCTATTTGAAGAGAATGATATCGTCATGCCTGAAGCCATGGGTGATGCAGAAGCAGCTGCAAATTTCGTTTGGCAAGTCCTCTTTCTAACACCAGTAGAATTACTTTACATTGGCATTACAATGACTGTTCTTGCTACTTATGGTCTCTCTATATACTATATGTATAAAAGAATACAAAAGAAATTCTCATGAGTTATCCCCAAAGAGTCGTTGATATGGTCAACGAATACAGAAGAAATGAACGAAAGAAATTTTGGTCAAAGACTTGGTCAATATTTTTAGCCTGTGTTTTAATAGGTGGTGCTTTATATCTCTTCTTCTATGTTTAATTGGAAATCAGTTTTAGTATCTATATCTTTACTCGTTGGTTTAAAGATATGGTCACCATACCTTGTAGAAAATATACAATGGTCATGGTTCGATGTATTACATCAACAGAAAGGAGAATATTATGTCAATGATATCGTTCTTGTCGACATTGATGAGAAAACTTTGGAAGTTCTTGGTCAGTATCCATTACCTCGTGGTGATTATAGTAAACTCATGCTTGATAGCCATTATAGCAATACTCATGTTTTTAGTATGGTCTTTAGTGAACCTGACCGAACCCCTAACGAAGATTTATTATTCGCAGAAGGACTAATAAACAGACTTTCAATCCTAAGCAGCGCGCCATCGCCACAAAAAGATTCAGGAGTAGCCCCTTTTGTTGGAACTTCCACACTAGGAGGTGCAGAGGCAAAAGACTTTATATGGAATTATTCGGGGATAGTATCACCAATTCCTATACTTAGAGAGAATACCTACGGTGTTGGGGTAACTTCTTCGACTCCACCGATTACGGGAACACCAAACTTTGACGGAACAGTTCGTTCTGCACCACTATTAGTCTATGCAAATGAACAAGTATATCCTTCAGTTGCACTAGAAACTCTTCGTGCATTCTTAGACCAGAAATCATATCAGTTAAAAGTCACACCTGAAATGGGTGTAGAGTGGGTCAGAATGGGTAGAAATCCACCTATATCTACAACACCTACAGGTGATGTTATGATATCATATTGGAATACATTTCAAAGAATATCTGCAGTTGATTTACCAGAATCGGGATTTGAAAGTAAGATTCTTATATGGGGTCTTACTGCAGAGGGTCTTAATAATCCAGTTTCAACCCCAAAGGGTGTAATGTATCCTCACGAAGTTCAAGCAAACCTAATCCAAACCGTCTTGCAAGACACTCGAATACAACAATCCTACTATCTTGAACAGCTCGAGATTGTTCTTCTGGTGTCAGTTCTCTTATTGATACTTCTGATGGTTTACAAACTTCCCACAGTTCTTGCGGGGATAATGAGTCTAAGTATTGTTGGACTTCAATTGGGTGGGGGTTTCTATATTTGGACTTCTCAACTCGTTCTTTTCGATACCTTTTTTTCATCGGTTAGCTCCTTGTTGATATTCGGACATGCTTCGTTTAACAAATACTATATCACATACCAAGAGAAACAACAAATCAAAAAGCAGTTCCAAAAATATTTATCTCCTGACATGATTGAAGAACTTCAAAAAGACCCAAGTAAACTCAGACTTGGTGGAGATAGAAGAGAGATGACTTTCATGTTCATGGACATAATCGGATTCACCCCCATAAGCGAACACTATATGAGAGAAGATAATCCTGAGGGATTAGTAGAACTAATCAACAAGTTCTTAGACATGCAGACCAAAATAATACTAAATAATAATGGAACCATAGATAAGTATATGGGCGATTGTATAATGAGCTTTTGGAATGCGCCTCTTGAATGTAAAGACCACGCCGACCTTGCCGTAAAATCAGCCCTTGAAGTGCTTGAAGCAACAAAGGAATTAAATGAAGAACTATCTCCTCTCAATCTGCCTCCTATTAATGTCGGCATCGGTATCAGCACAGGAGAATGTATTGTCGGAAACATGGGTTCAGAACTTAGATTTGACTATTCCGTCATTGGAGATGCCGTCAACCTCGGTGCTAGACTCGAAGGCCAAACACGAAATTATGCTGGGGTGGACTTGTTGTTATCGGAAGGAACTTATAGACAATGTAAGAATGGAGCATTCTCCGAAGTTGATAGAATTCTCGTCAAGGGAAAAAGTGAGAAAGTCACTATCTACACTCCAATTAAAGGAACCACTTAGTTCATCAAGAATTGCAACTTTCACCACTCTACAAGCGTTAGATATCTACACCACATATCGTGGACTTAAATATGATTGTGTTTATGAACTAAACCCTATAGTCGGTGAATCACCATCAGTTGATAGAATGGTATTAACTAAAGCTACAATTCTAATACCTGCCTTACATTTAGATATACGAAGAGGCAATCTAAACGATAGAGTCTTTGATGAACTAAACTTTTTAATGGCAATGGTAGTTCTAAACAATTATGGTGTCTACAAGAAAGCAAAAAGAAATTGTAATAAATTATAAAAAACCGCTTGAAAAAACCACATTAGACCTTATATAATATATAAATACTATTGTAATTGCTCATTTGAGGATTACATTATATTAACTTGCTAAAATTTAGGAGAAACATATGACGCATTTAGATATATTTGGTCAATTCAGACCGTTCGCAATTGGATTTGATAGATACTTCGAAGACCTCGAAAGAATGTCAAATCACACTCAAACTAATTATCCACCTTACAACATCGTAAAGGAAGATGATGAAAACTTTTGTATTGAACTTGCAGTTGCAGGATTCAGCAAGAAAGATATCTCTATAACTAAAGAGAAAAATGTTCTTGTTATTGAAGGAAATATAGATGAAGATTCTAAGGACTTTGTTCATAAAGGACTTGCATCAAGAGCCTTCAAAAGAAGTTTTAATCTTGCTGACTTAGTCGAAGTCAAAGGTGCAGACATGAAAGATGGTATTCTACATGTCAAACTGGTTAAAGTTATTCCTGAGGAAGACAAACCAGTAGTTATTAAAATTAGTTAAAAACTACCTTTACAGATACACTCATTTGTAATATAATGGGTGTATCTTTTTATATTATGGAGATATTATGAATAAAATTGGATTAGAAATAATAGAAGGACAAACTCAGATACCTGCAGTGGTTATGCCTGTAAGAGTCGATGGTGCTTTTGAATACTTAAACACTAGAGAACAATTTGCTGGTAAAAGAGTGATTATATTTGCACTACCAGGTGCATTTACACCTACTTGTTCATCGTTCCAATTACCTGGTTTTGAGACTATGTTTTCTCAATTTCAGGAAAAAGGTATAGATGAAATCTATTGTCTATCTGTAAACGATTCATTTGTTATGAATGCATGGTTTGAAGGACAAGGCGTAGAGAATGTGAGGCCATTACCAGACGGAAATGGAGAGTTCACTGAAGCGATAGGTGCATCAGTCCAAAAAGCAAATCTTGGTTTCGGTATTAGAAGTTGGAGATATGCAATGGTAGTTAACGATGGTATTATCGAAAGAATGTTTGCAGAAGCAGGATACGGTGATAACATTTCAGATGACCCATATGAGGTCTCATCGCCTGAGAATGTATTGGCAAACTTATAATGCCAGAGTTCAAATGTGATTTAGTCCTATCAGAAGAAGACGCTAAGTTTGCTTCAGGTAGAATCACAGAGTATTACCAAAACTTCGGTAATATGGCAGACTATCTTAGAAAAATCAAACTAGAGAGAGTTGCAGAAATGCCAACTCCTCTTTTTGGTTTTAATCTATCAGACGATTTCTTTTCAGACTTCAACATGCATCCAGAAGATATGGACTTTAGAGTTGGTCTTGCAGACCATGAAATTTTCCATAACTACTTAGAGATTATTACATCACATGCAATTGAAGCCTCGAATCCTGGTAGAAAAGTTATTTTAATGGTCTATGAAAACAATACAAATAAGATTGTAGGTTTCATAAGACTAGGTTCACCAATGATGAACATTGCACCTAGAAATAGGTATTTTGGTGAAGTGTTGGGTGCAGAACAAATGCCTGTATTCAACAAACATGCAATCATGGGTATGATTATTGTGCCTACTCAACCATTTGGATTTAACTATCTCGGTGGTAAATTACTTGCATTGATGTGTTGTTCACATGAAGTTAAAAAGATTATAGATGAGAAGTATGATATGAATTTATGTCATTTTGAAACTACATCACTATATGGTTCAACTAAGAGTATGTCTCAGTATGATGGTTTAAAACCCTTTATAAAAGGTCAAGGCCTTACTGATAGTAATTTTGCACCACTTATGAATGATAGTTATTTTAAAGACTTAGAAAAGTTTTTTGTTGAAAAGAATGGTGGACCGATTGTATGGGAAGAAGCATCAAGTAGAAAAATGAAAGTTCAAGCAAAGATGATTTCTATCATAAGAAAGTCTCTTAATGAAACTGATAGAAAAAACTTTGAACAAGTAGTAGATGATGCAAGAAGATTAAATGAAAGAAAAAGATTTTATGTATCTGATTTAGGTTATGAAAATAGTAAAGATGTTATCTTAGGAAAAACTGATACATTGATACCAAAATCTAACTATGATAGATATTCAATAGAAAATTTAACAGAATGGTGGAGAAAGAAAGCATCTAACAGATACAATACTCTCCGTTCTGATGGTAGACTTCGAACAACACTTGAAGTATGGAATGAGAATCCTGATGAAATCGACATTATTCGGTAAGATATATAGAGTAGTAGAAAATCCTCATGAACAGGACGCTGCTATAGAAATTATAGACGGAGAATATAAAGGTCTTGTCTATCAGTATGGTAAAGTAGGATTCGAAGAGGGTAAACCTAACATAAACTTTCAGAGAACCATAAGAAGACTACCAGATAGTGGTGAAGAGTTAGATAATCTACTAAATAATGGCGACCTAAATAAAGTTATGGGTGACATTCTTGTAGAAATAATGCAAGAACAAATTAGAAAAGAGGAAGAAAATGGCGAATACTCCAACGAAAACATATCCGATAGTTAAATCTGACGGTGAGACAATCTACTTAATGGGAAAAGCTTTTGACGAAGGAACAGATGAAGAGATTGAGGAAATTGCTAGAATTCAAGCAAACTACAGGAAGTTTGAAGAAGATAATGCAGACCTTATACAACCACCAGTAGGTGAAACAGTAAACGAAGTTCCTGTAGAACTTACAACAAACTATACTATAGGAGATTTATCATAATGGATAGACAAAGATTAATGGATGAGATTAAGAGACATGAAGGAGAGGTCTTAGAAATCTATGAAGATTCACTAGGATATTTAACCTTTGGTGTAGGACATTTAATTAAAGATAGTGATGATGAACATGGTTTACCAGTTGGCACACCAGTTTCACAAGAAAGAGTAGACGATGTTTATGACTATGACTTTGATAAACATTTAGAAGAAACTATTCATCTATTTGAATCAAAGGGTGGTGAAGACTTCTATTCTTTACCAGAAAATATACAACATGTATTGGTTAACATGACATTTAACTTAGGTGGAACAAGATTCGGTAAGTTTAATAATATGTGGAAAGGTGTTGTTTCATCTGATTGGGAGAAAGTTGCAGTTGAAATGGAAGACTCCAAGTGGTTCAGACAAGTTGGAAGACGAAGTGTTGAACTACAAGAAATGGTGAGAAATGCGTAATATAACAGACGATGTTAGATGTCTAAGATTAGATACAGGTGAAGTATTAATTGGTTTCTTTAAAAACCTCTGGTGGAAAAGAAAGTATGAATTAGTAGATGCACAACAATGTTTAGTATCACTAGAACAGAATAGAATGGAAGTTCAACTTGCACCTTATATACCATTTGCACAAGAATATATTTTTGAAATTAGACACGACAAAGTTCAATCTGTATTCAAACCAAAACCACAATTAGAACAAAATTATAAAGTAGAAACTGGTAATAGAATAGTTAGTCAAAGAGGAAATAAATAATGGTTGATTTTATGAATAGAGTTCTCAATGCTCAGGTTAAACAGGCTGAGGCAATGATTGAAAAACACAAAATAAATGTAGAAGTTTTAACAAAGAATGCAAGTGGTGTAGCAGAACATCCAGACACAATGAAAACTGTTGAAGATGAGTTAGCCCAAATTGCACATTGGACAGACATCAAATCGGCAGCTATAAATAATTTCGATTTCGAGAACAAAAGAACCTTGACAGAATAGACCATACTGTAGTATAATTACATTATGGATTTCTATACAAATGTCTGTCGAACTCGCGACAAAATTCTAGTCACAGGTTATCAAGGCAACAAAAAAGTCAAAATGAAAGTCGATTATCGGCCTAAACATTTTGTTCCCTCCAGAAAAGGTGATACACCTTACAAATCATTAGACGGTAGACCACTTGAAGTTGTAGAACTCAACTCAATGGGTGGTGCAAGAAAGTTCAGAGAAAAATATCATCAAACACAAGGTTTTGAAATTCATGGTTATGATAGATATGTCTATACATATA
>Ga0315316_10000247_pt1 | contig 34047 bp, 36 predicted proteins | sample M160m3416metaG_FD_203702 | JGI IMG/M metagenome (GOLD analysis project Ga0315316, IMG submission 203702) | Ammonia-oxidizing marine archaeal communities from Monterey Bay, California, United States - M1 60m 3416 | ecosystem: Environmental > Aquatic > Marine > Intertidal zone | place: USA... | reverse complement strand
AGAATCTTTTTTTCTCCGTAGGATTTTTTGCAAATTCAATCATTTCACACATTCCAAGATAATTTAGAATAGAATCAAACTCAGGAATATTTTCCTTACGCAATAACTGTAATGCATCCATATTTGTTATCTCAGAACCAGTTGAAAAATGGTTTGAGTAATAGAAACGTATTGCTTGAGAGAGTTTTTCATGTGCATCTTTGAAGTGTTCCTCATCATACATTTGTTGGGCCTCAGTTAGCATTTCATGGGTTAGATCTACATAGCTGATAGTATAATTATCATTTTTTATTATCATAGGAGTTTGTATGATTGATTTCTTTTTTGGAAGTCTCTTTGATATCAGTATTGCAACTGCAATAACTCCGATTATCAAAGGAAGTATCCATAACAAATTAGATTCTATTTCATCAGATGGACGTTCTAGTAAGACATTTTTTATTTGTCCATTTTGAAATTTTGCAGATATTGCAGCAGATATATTATCAGTTTCATACGGAACCGATAACAAGGTCTCATCATCAGACATAGAAAATGAAGGAGGTTGTTGTGTCAAACCTTCGTTTGATAATTGTTCATCAAAATTTTGAAAGTCAGGATTTTGTTGTAATTGTTGCATTAGTTGTTCTTGCATCTGCATCTGCTCTCTAATTTCATCTCGGAATTGTTCAGTATTTTGTTCAACTAAAAATGGGCGTTCAGTTGGATCAAGAGGAGAATTTTGTAGTTCAGATGCCATTTGATATTCACGTAATAATTCATCAGCCTGTTGAAGAAGTTCTTGTTCCTGAGGCGTCAAATTTGCGCCTGATTGTTGACCATTTTGAGGACTATTTTGTTGGCTACCGTTTTGAGATGACGAACTAGATTGACTCTGCATTGTAAGATTCTCTTGGAATAGATTATCATATCTAGGATTCATTGAGATGTAAACATCATCACATGAAAAATCAACAGAATTTGTAAATCCAGTATTTTCCCCATCATCAAGTAGTAAACTATATTTTTCAAAAAATATTTTAATTTGCTCAAATGTTTCAGGATGTTCAAATTCAACTAATGCTGGAAGCATAACATATCTTCCGAGATCAGCAGTTTTGATTGGAGAATATGGAATTACTAAAATATGATTTGTAAACAATGTTTGAGGTTTGCATGTTTCATCTATTTTTAAAAAATTTGCACCAGTATAACTTGAAACTGAAATGTTAACAGGAGTTCCAGAATCATTTATCAAGACATGTTGCATGAAAACAGAATTCTCATCTTCATTTATACTTTGAATGATAAAACTAGAATCAGTAGTTAATACTTCAGGGGTTTTAGCTGCTACAAATCCTCCTCCAGCAAACGCAGATAGACCAAATAGAGGAATTATCCCTAATATAATAAAAAGATAAAATGATTTTCTCACAGCTATACCACTATTCTATATTTGCCATATACAATGTAAATATTAGCAGCTAGAACGATTACGGCAACAATGAAGAACCAATCCTTTATGCTTACTTGTTCTAATTCCCTATCAATATCATCAGTGATTTGTTCAAAAATTTCATTCAAACTGTCATTATCAACAGATTTGTAATATTTTCCATTTGCAGCAGTTGCAATAGCAATCAATTCCTCTTCATTTAATTCTGCATACAAAGGATTTCCATATATGTTCGTTCCAAGTAATACAGGTTCATCAGATCCCATACCAATTGTATGAATTTGAATTTTTTTCTGCAATGCATATTGTACGGCTTCATTTGGTGTTACAATACCTGCATTATGATCTCCATCACTCAACAAAATTACTACTTTTTTCTTGTTAGGAATAGAATTTGCCATATCCACACCTAATACAAGACCATCTCCAATCGCGGTTGCGCCATCTCTTTGTCGAATTGACTGTAAATCGTTAATGGTTTTCTCTTTAAATGGGGTAAGATATGAAACAGTTGTTGCACCAGATTCGAATAAAATTATTCCAGTATGATCATTTGGTTCAAGATTATCTATTAGAATTTCAGCGGCATTCTTTGCAGATTCTAATCTAGTAGGAGGATAGTCAGTTGCAGCCATACTTCCAGAGCCATCAAGAACCAAAACAACGTTTACTCCTTCTTGAATATTTTCAAGAGGTATTCTTGGATCTGCGAGACCAATTATGATTAGACCTACAGCAACTAGTATGAGTATGAATGGAAGGTGTTTTCGTAATTGTGATTGTGATGAAACAGAATTTTTTACAAACTGCAGATTACTGAATTTTAATGAATTTGATTTCTTTGTTTTTGTATAGAATCTATACAAGTAATAAAATCCAGGGAGTATTAGAAGTCCAAGTAAAACATACCAATACCCAAATTCATAATCCATAATTTAGCGCCTCATACGTTGGTTAAAGAATTGTCTTAACGCAATATCAAAAGGAACTTGTTCGGAAACATCTACCATCTCTACTTTTAATTTTGTAATATCATTTTTGATTTTTTCGCGATTTTCTAATGAGTTTTTTGTAAATGCATCCCTAAATGATGCATCAGAAGTATTGACTAGTAATTGTTCCCCAGACTCCATATCTTCTAACATAGTATACCCAATATCAGGTAATTGTGATTCACGTATATCAAACAAATTTATCAAAATTACATCATGACGATTTTTAAGGAATTTTAATGGACGCAAAAAGTTTGGAGAAATATAATCTGAAATTATAAAAATTATACTATGCTGACCTAAAATATGATGTAATTGTAATAATGAAGTTTCAATATCTGTTTGTTTACTTTTTATTTTGTGAGTTAGTAATGTTCTTAGTAAAGTAAGACTATGTTTTCGTCCTTTTCTTGCAGGAATGAATTTTTCAAGGGTGTCAGTAAATATTCCAAGACCAATATTATCATTATTTTTTGTTGCCGAGAATATAATGGATGCTGCAATTTCATGACCTATTGATTTTTTGCTTTTTGTAAAACCAAATTCATTACTTGCAGAATAATCAAAAATTACATATACACGCAAATCGCGCTCTTCAACGAACTCTTTTACGTGTAATTTGTTCGTACGGGCAGTGACATTCCAATCAATATGTCGTACATCATCTCCTAGAACATATTCACGAACTTCTGAAAATTCAATTCCTCTACCACGAATTTTGGATTTATAACTACCTGCCATCATACCATCCACCAATCCTTTTGTTTTGATTTCTAATTCTCGAATTCGTTTTAATAGTTCTTTAATTTCAGACAATGGGATTCTATGGGGCACGTATTTTTTCTAATATTTTATTAATCAAATCATCAGAAGTATGACCTTCAGCTTCTGCTTCAAAAGTAAGAATAATTCTATGACGTAATACATCATGTGCAATTGATTTAATATCTTCAGGTATAACAAAACCTCTTCCTGAAAGTAATGCATTTGCTTTTGCTGCAAGAATTAGCCAAATTGATGCACGAGGGGATGCACCAAATTCTATTATTCCATCTAATTCAAGATCATAATTTTTTGGATTTCTAGTCGCATCTACAATACTTGATACATATTCCTCAATTTTTTCATCAGCATAAATTTTTTGTACAAATTTTTGTATTTCAAGAATAACTTTTTTTGATACCATATTATTAGCAGATGGTTTATTTTCTTGAGTATTACGTTGTATGATTAACTTTTCATTATCTTTTGATGGATAGTCAATGATTAATTTTAATGCAAATCTATCAATTTGTGCTTCAGGTAATCTGTATGTTCCCTCACTCTCAATTGGGTTTTGAGTTGCAAGAACTAGGAATGGTTTTTCAATTTCGTATGTATCACCATGTATACTAACTTGTCTTTCTTGCATTGCTTCAAGTAATGCAGATTGAACTTTTGGCGGGGCACGATTAATTTCATCTGCAAGTATTAAATTACTAAAGATAGGTCCTTTTTCTGTAACAAATTTTTCTTTTTTATTATCATAAATTTTTGTTCCAACAATATCAGCAGGTAATAAATCAGGTGTGAATTGAATTCGGCAGAAATTTGCACCGAGTGTTTTAGATAATGTATCAACCATTTTAGTTTTAGCTAATCCAGGCACGCCTTCTAAGAGAACATGTCCATCAGCCATCATTGCAATCACCAATTTTTTTATTACTTGTTCTTGTCCAACAATAACTTTTTGAACTTCATCGACAATTTCCATAATTTGTTCAGCATATTTTTTTGATTGCTCATTTAGAGTCTGAATTTCAGGATTTGCAGAGTGATATGAGGATTCGACAGTCATGGATTCACTTTTTTTTTACTTTTTGGATATAATAATGATCACACAGAATCTATCATTGTACTATTTTGGAATTAAACCCTAGAATGTGCATTATATAGATTAGATGGAAAAATTATCATATGTATACAAATTAGATATCTATATCTAAAAATTATAGTTAGAAAAATAATGGAAGAGAAAAATAAAAAGGAATTACCTATAATTGACTCTAAGAATATGCCAGAATCGCTTGACTGTACCACATGTTTTCTACCTATGCAATATCAAAAAAAAATAGAGGAAAAGTTTGTCTGGCAGTGTTTTAGATGTGGCAAAAAATATTTTGTTTTCACTAATAATGGAAAAACCATTATCGAAGAGACGTGGGGACCACCAAGATAACTTCATGTATAGTTATCAAATAGAATAATCATGGGAGAATCAGAAACATTTGGTGCAGAAAAGGGTTCAGGAGAAGAGCTTGTGCAGTGGATGAATGAAGAAGCAGAAAAGAGAAAGATGAAATTTGAAGCCAGATTGTATGATTATGTAATAAAAACAGAAAATTTTGGGGTGTTTGAAATGTTTTCATGGATGGGTGATGTTAAAGTTGCAAGAAATTTAATTATAAAAGCAAGTAAAAAATTTAGAGTCAAAGTTATAGAGGGAGGTTACAAAGCGAAAGAGAAAATTTATAGTACAAAAAAGGCAGATTTCGCAATGGTTAGAAAAGGTGACCGAATTATTGGTCATTTAAAATTCACTGCAGCAAGAATTGGTAAAGATAATTGGGAATTAACAGAAGAGGAAAGAAGATGATGAAGATCGGAATTATCGGAACAGGAATGTTAGGGGAAGCAGTAGGATTACATTTACTTGATGTAGGTTATGAAGTAATAGTTTTTAACAGAACTAGAGAGAAAACTGAAAATTTAAAAAATAATGGAGCAATAGTTGTTGAATCACCAAAAAAGATTGCAGAAAATTCAGATTTAGTAATAACAATAGTAAAAGATGCAGATGCCGTAAATGATATAATTTTTGGGGAGTCTGGAATAATGACAGGAAAACATGATGGAATGTGTATTGCAGATATGAGTACAGTGAATCCAAATTCAACCAAAAGAATTTCAGAAAAAGTTACTGCAATGGGCATAGATTATTTGGAAATTCCTGTTATGGGAGGTCCAAATGTTGCAATCGATGGAAAGCTAGTACTAATGGCATCAGGAGAAAAAATGATTTTTGAAAAATTCAAAAAAGTTTTTGATTCAATAGCAGAACAATCGTTTTACTTGGGAAATACAGGTACAGCACATTCAATTAAACTTGCAATGAATTTACAAATTTCTATGCTTGCATTATCGCTTTCAGAAGGAATAACATTGACAAAAAAAGCAGGATTTGAACCAGAAATATTTTTGAAAATTTTGAATTCAACTTATTTTAAAACTGGTATGAGTGAAGATAAAGCCTATAAAATGATCAAAGAAAATTATAAGCCAACATTCACTCTTGCGAACTTAAAAAAAGATCTTGACACGATTAATGATGCGGCAGATTCATGTAATGTAGAATTACCTATGGCAAAACTTGCAAGAAAGGTTTACGCAGATGCAAAAGATGCAGGATATGGCGATATAGACTATACAGGAATCATAGCACATATTGCAAAATTATCAGAAAAATAACTACTGACTTTCTAATGAAGATAATAATCTCTTATCCTTATATTTAACAACATGAGATACCCCATGTTTTGGAAATACACCATAAATTAGACGTGCCTTTTCTACAACAGAATCTTTGAGAGAAACCATGATGAACTGACTGCCTTCAGATCTTTCTTTAATTATATTAGATAATTTTTCTGTATTTGGTGCATCAAGATGTGCATCAACTTCATCAAACAAGTAGAATGGTGATGGATTTAGTTTTTGAAGCGCCAATACAAAGACAGTTGCGGCAAGAGTTTTTTCACCACCACTAATTGATGTAGATTCTCTTTTTGGTTTTCCAGGGAATTGAATTAAATAATTTAATCCAGAATTAAATATATCATCTTCGTTTTCAAGTTCTAACCAAGCACTTCCACCTGTCATCTTTGAGAATGCATCTTTTACTTGAGTATCAACAGTATCAAATGCATCAAGGAATGTTTGTCTCTTATCTTTTTCTACAGATTCAATAAATGCGACAATTGTATTACGTTCTCGTTCAAGCATGTTCTTTTTAGACGATGATGATTTGTAACCATTTGAAATTTCTACATATTGTAGTGGTGCACCAGCATTAAGTGAATTTTTTATACGATTTTGTTCAGACTCAAGAGATGAAATGGTAGATTCAACATCAAATACTTCTATAGTATTATCAAATCCAAAGGTGGCAAGAAGTGAGATTATTTTAGATTCTTTTTGACGTAGATCAGTAAGATCACGATTCAAAGCATCAGTGTTTCTTTCACGTACTGCAATTTCTTTTGTTGAATCACGTTCCTTAGAGTTCAAATTCTCAAGACTGTTATCAAATTCAGACATTTTTTCTACCGAAGATCCAGAAGTTGAGATAAGCTTTTGTTCATCATCACGTAATTTAACAAGTTCAGATTCAGCTGTTTCATTATCTTTTGTTGCACGACGTATTTCAACTTCTAAATGATACTTTTCCTGATTCATCGATGAACACGTATATTGAAGATTTTTCTTTTCGGCAGTAATTTTTGTATCATGAGCCATCAACTCAGCAAGGTGAGATTGTTTTTGTTTAAGTTCATTGTGTATTGGTGCTAATTTTTTATCTTGTTGAACTATTTCTTCGTTAACATGTGTAATCTCATTTGCAATTCTATCCATTTCAGGTTCTGCATAATTATCTCTAACAAGTTTAATTTGAGATTCCAAAGACTCCAGGTGAGATTTACGATTAGTCAGCTCTCTTGAGATTCTTTCTTGTGTCCTCTCTAACTGATTAATTCTAGATTGAAATGATTTTTTGGTATCGATAATTTGTGAAATTCTTGTTTTTAATTCAGAGAGGCTATTTATTGTAGTTGTCATTCCAACTTCAGACAAAGATAATCTTTTTTCATAATTTTTTACTAGTAAATCCAATTTTTTTGCTCGATTTTTCTTTTTTGTGACTGTTTGTCTTAGTGCAGCAATCATTTGTTGAAGACCCTCAACAGAATCACTCATGTTAATAATTTTGGTCAATTTTGAGATTTTTGAATTATTATCAATTGTGACGGATGTTGTTTTTGCTTCAAAATATTCACCGGATACAGTAATTGTTTTGAATCCTGATCTGGATAATTGGATTGCAACATTTCGCGATTCAACCAAAACCACATTTCCAAAAAGGAAATTTTTGAGCGATAAAAATTTTTGTTCACATTTAACATAGTCAGATAAGATACCCAGAACACCATTTTGTTTTGGAAATTCAATTTTTACTTCAGGGATTGATTCTAATGGAATAATTTTGAGTTTTGGTAGTTTTTTATCTGTTACAAATTCGGCAAGAGAAATAAGGGATTCAAAATCCTTTACAACTACAGCTTTTATCCAGTTAGAACAAACTGCGAGAGATGCACGCTCATATTTTTTGTCCCAAGAAAGTATTTCATAAACTAAGCCTTCTATTCCAAAATCTTGCGTACTATGTTTGAGTTTTGATATTGAATAATCTTCATGCATTATTCCTTTTGCAAATTTAATTTTTGTTTCATATTTGTTTGCACCTTTAGATGATGCATCTATTAGTTCAGATAATTCATGTATATCATTTTCAGATCTTATTTTGTCATCATTAAATTTTTTTATTCTTAAATTAATTTCAGAGATAGAATGTTTATGATTTTCAATTATACGTTCAAGTTTAATTTTTTGTTTTTCCAATGTTTCAAGACTTTGACGAAGTGCAGAAAATTTTTTCTGATTGGATAAAACTTTTTCAATTATATTTGAAGATTCAGATTCAAATTCTCCAACTCCCAATGTTGTTGCAGTTATTTTGTCAGTTAAGCGTTGAATTTTTTGGTCAACATCACGTTTTTGTGTAATTACCTGGGATTGTTTTCGTAATGCTTCAGTTTTTTGAGTTCTAAAATTATTTGTTTTGTCATCTAACACTTTTTCAGTTTCACGAAGATTATTTATTTTATCCTTAAAGTATGATATTTGAGATTCAGAAAATGATTTTTGTATTTTTAGATTTTCAAGATTTATTTTATGATTTGGGAGATTAGTATCAATTTCAGTTAAGCGATTAGTACTTGTTTTGATTAGACTATCTGCTTCATCAAATTTTCGTCTTTCATAACTTAATTTTGTTTCTATTTCAGATTTTGATTTATTGTACGCATTAACTTCATCCATGAATTGAGTTTTTTGCTTTCTAATCTCCGAGGTGTCTTTCCTAAGATTATTTCGTTCTTCTTCAAGATGTTTTATTTCAGAATTTAGTGAGTTTAGAGTTTTATCTTTAGATATTTTTTCAGATTGGATTGTTTTCAGATTTGTTGCGGCAGATATTGCACGATAACGATTTAATTCACGTTCAAGAAGATCGTATCGAAGTTTTTTATTTCGTTCTTCTTCTAATTCATCAATTCTTTTCTTTACTTCACCCATCTTAGCCATTGCAATCTCTAGTTTATGATCAGCATCAGTCAACTGTTTTTCCGCTTCCTTTTTCTTTTCATCAAACGCTGAAAGCCCAATTAAATCCTCTATTACATTTCTTTTTTCTTCAGAGGTCATTTCAGAAATTCGAGTAACGGTTCCCTGTTGAACGTTATTAATTTGATTTAGGCCTGCATTTGCAATTTCCATAAGATCAAGAATTTTAGAACGTATGACTTTCTTTTTGTTAAGATAGTAAATGTTGTCGCCTTTGTCATTCATCTCTCTTGTAATTGTGACAATATCAGAATCGACAGGAATTTTTCTATCCAGATTATCGAAATGAACACTAGTTCTAGTCATTTTAGGTCCACGTCTTGTTCCACCTTCAACATCATGCATGAGACCACGTAGATTTGGTGCACGCATTATTTTTGCTCTATTTTCACCAAGTGCAAAAGTAATTGCATCCAAGATGTTACTTTTGCCAGAACCATTAGGTCCAGAAATTGATACCAATCCAGGTTCAAAGTCTACGATCGTGTTTTTGAATCCAAACGATTTGAATCCAAAGATCTCAACTTTTTTTACATGAACCATTACAAATTATGAACTATAGACTTGCATAATTAACATGAACAAGTAATTTTGACTTTGGAAACAAACTTTGTAATGCTATGAGAGAAATTTTAGTGATTATTCACCAGTAACAAATTTTTCAATTTCAGTTTTTGCAATTGGATCAGTCATTTGTTGGATTGGATGTTTCATTAAATATGCAGATGCAGGAATGATTGGACCCCCCATTCCTCGATCAAGAGCAATTTTTGCAAGTCTTATAGCATCAATTACTATGCCAGCAGAATTTGCCTTATCATCTACTTCTAGGCGTACTTCCATATTGTATGGAATATTTGCCCATTGTCTACCTTCAATTCTCATAAACATTAGTTTCGTGTTACCCAAGAAAGGAATGAAATCTGAAGGACCAACATAGATATTATCATCATCTAAACGATCAGTTAGCTGACTTTGAACACTCTCAGTTTTAGATATTCTTTTGCTGACAAGACGTTCTTGTTCTTTCATGTTTAGAAAATCCGTATTTCCACCAACATTAATCTGGTAAGTCTTTTCAATTTTTGTTCCACGTTCATCACATAATCTTGCAAGAGTTCTATGAACTATGGTTGCACCAACCTGACCTTTAATGTCATCACCAATAATTGGGATATTTTTATCTGTAAACTTTTGTGCCCACTCTTTATCAGACGCAATGAATGCAGGCATGCAATTAACAAATGCAGTGTTTGTGTCTAAACATATTTGAGCCCAAAATTGTGTTGCTTTCTCAGAACCTACAGGAAGATATGATACAATGATTTCAGTTCCGGTTTCTTTTAAAACCTTAATTATTTCTTCTCGTAATTCAGATTCAGATTTTCCACTCTCAATTGGCTTTACCTTGTTTTCAACCCAGATTCCAACTCCATCCAAGGCAGGACTTTCATAAACAGTTCCATTTGCTTTAGGCATATCATTTTTTTCAATCCAGTTTACCATGTTTGGCAATTCATAGATGGCTTCATTGATTGGTTTTCCAACCTTATTTGCACCAACATCAAATCCAGCAACAAATTCAATATCATGTATAGTATAATCACGTAAATTTTCATGTATTATTCCAGTTACCTTTTGCGAAGGGTTTTTTTGATAATATTCAATGCCTTGAATCAATCCAGAAAAACAGTTTCCTAGACCAACTAATGCAACTTTAATTTTTTCAGGCATTCGTCAGACTGTGAATTACTTACAGTTTAAAGTTTTCCTAGAAAGACAAATTATTTTACATGCGACCTATGGAGTATAATATGACTAAAGATATAGAAATTAAAGAGATCGTATCAGTAAATTTGGAAGGAGGTACGCTCGTTAATGGATTCCCATCATCTGGAATCACAAGTGCAATAGCTACAGAATCGTTGATTAATACATCTAATTTCGAACTACAGGCAAATATCGATTCAGACAAATTTCCACCAATAAGTATTATAAAAAATGGCATGCCAAATTATGCAACTAGAATATTCGTAAATAAAGATCTGAAAGTTGGAATATTTTCATCATTTCTTACTCTTGATGTAACAATGCATAGAACCGCTGCAAGAATGATGTTAGATTGGGCAAAAGAAAAAAAATGTTCAACCATAGTAAGCAGTATTACAGTAAAAGGTTCAAATGAATTAGATGTGTTTGGAGTTGCGTCGACAGGAAATGCACGAGGAAAACTTGTTGAAAGTGGAATTACAATGGTAGATCATGCAACAATTCCAGGAATATCAGGAATATTATTGAATGAAGGAGCAACACGAGGTCAAGATGTTATCGTATTACTGGTTAGTTCAAATAAGGAAATTCCTGATTTTAAGGCTACCGCAAATTTATGTGAAACATTTTCTAAGATTATTCCAGGCATATCTTGTAACTTGACAAAGCTAGAAAATGAATCAAAAATTATTGAAGAACAATTACAACAAGCAACACAAAATACAAAAGATTTGGGCGACCATATCTATCGTTAATATCCACAATAGATTAAATTCAACATGCAAGAAATATTTGGATTTTTAGGCTTAGTCATAATAATTTCTGCATCAGGTGTAATGTCACCAGGTCCATTATTTGCAGCAAATATAATGTATGGATTACGTGAAGGGAAAATTTCGGGTATAAAGATGGCAGCAGGACATACCATTGTAGAATTTCCATTGATACTTCTACTAGGAATAGGGTTTTTTTCTATTGAATCTATTCCAGAGATTAGAACTACCATCACCATATTAGGTGCTCTAGGATTATTTGGATTTGCTTTGTTACAAATTAGAGCAGTGACAAAACAGAAATTTAGTTTAGAAACTAAGTCAGGTCAAGGACCTTTTGTAACAGGAATTCTTCTTAGTGCATTAAATCCATTTTTTATTATATGGTGGTTAACAATTGGCTTAGTACTAATTTTAGAATCAATACAAATTTTTGGAATTATTGGAATTGTAGTTCTATTTTTATTTCATATCTGGATGGATTATGCGTGGTTATTTACCATCGCAGCCTTTTCTTCAAGAGTAAAAAATTACCTCTCAAAAAGAAATTTTAAGATTATAATTATCGGATTAAGTGTAGTTTTAATCTACTTTGGAATAGAATTTCTATTCAAATTATGAGAGATTATTTCGATATATCAATCTCAATTGTAGAAACATTTCGAGTTTTACCATCTCTAGATTCTAGTGCATCAGATGATATTCTAACATCAGATATTCTATACCCAATTGAATACATACGTTTCATAATGAATTGTGATACATCTACCGCCTGAGTGATACGTTGGCCTCTCGCCTTTACAGTTACAGTTGGTAAAGTCGATAATTGGGTTAATGTTGAATTCACATATGTGACCAAAGGTTTCACACCTACCAAAATTAATTTTCGTGTAGGTTTTTCTTCTGGACTAAACGGTTTTTTTAGAGATTTTGTTTCAGATTCTGGTGTGCTTGTAGGTTCTGGTGTGCTTGTAGGTTCTGGTGTGCTTGTAGGTTCTGGTGTGCTTGTAGGTTCTGGTGTGCTTGTAGGTTCTGGTGTGCTTGTAGGTTCTGGTGTGCTTGTAGGTTCTTTTGAATCTTCCAACATTTCATCCAGAATATCAGATGCATCAGAATTTGAACTCATTAATACATTAAAACAAGGTTATTGTTTTTTAAGCTTCTCTTTTTCAATATATGATTCAAGTATGGAATTCATATCATCGTCTTTTGAAGATTTAATTTTGTCTACTATTTCCTTTTCTTCGATTTCAAAACAATTCAAAAATTCTTGGTGATCCTTAAAGACTAAAATCACTTTATCCTTGAAAATACAATGATAGAATTTTTCATTTTCCATGATTTCAGGATTTACCTTAACACCATCATCATTTACTTCAATTGCTGAATCCATCAATAGATGGTTAGTTCAGATTCAGATATAAAATTACGTAATTGTAATAAGAATTGAATTTTAAAATACACTATGGAAAAACGCATTGTATTTCACGTTGATTTTGACTATTTTTATGCACAGTGTGAAGAAATTAGAGATTCCAAAATAAAAGGAAAATGTGTTGTAGTTTGCATATTTTCAGATAGAGGAGGAGACAGTGGTGCAATAGCTACTGCAAATTACAATGCAAGAAAATTTGGAGTGAAATCAGGCATACCAATCATGCTTGCAAAAAATAAATTAAAAAAAGAAGATGCAGTATTTTTGCCTGCAGATTTTGACTATTATTCTGAAATATCGTCAAAGGCAATGGAAATAATTAAAAAATATGCAGATGTGTTCGAATATGTTGGTAGAGATGAAGCATATCTAGACGTTACAAAAAAAACAGAAACAGATTTTCATAATGCAGAACATTTAGCACAACAATTAAAAAACGAAATAAGAAATAATCTCAAACTTACATGTTCTGTTGGAATTACTCCAAACAAATTACTATCAAAAATTGCGTCAGATTATAAGAAACCTGATGGATTGACAACAGTAAAACCGGAACAGGTCGAGGAGTTTTTATCACCACTTAAAATTAGAGAAATTCCTGGAATAGGTAAAAAAACAGAAGATGTGTTCATACAAATGAATGTACAGACAATAGAAGAATTAAGAAAAATTGATATTTTTGATTTGAATAAAATGTTTGGGAGAAAAACTGGAGGATATATTTTCAATTCTGCAAAAGGAATAGACACAGAAATAGTCAAAGAAAGACCTCCAACAATTCAATTTAGTAAAATTATCACTTTAAAGAAAAATTCCAAAGAACTTGAATTTTTACGAGAAAATATAATTGAGTTATGTATACAATTGAACAATATAGCAATTGAAAATAATAAGATGTATCGCTCAATTGGAATTCAATTTGTTAATGAAGATTTATCAACAAAAACTAAATCAAGAATGTTAAAAAATCCAGTAAATAATGAAATTGAACTGAAAAAAGTTACAAATCAATTGCTAGAAGAAGCATTAATTGAACAAGTGATGTTGGTTAGAAGAATTGGAGTCAGAATTTCAGAGTTTTCAGATGTTGAAGGTCAGAGTAGCATTACAAATTATTTTTAGATGTATTTTTTGATTCCAATTTCTTGAGTCTTTTTGTTTCAACTACAGTAACAACCAATAAGAATATGAATAGCCAAGGAAGGAACATTATTTCTCCAGCCACAGAATGAAATTCTTCCCAAGCTTCAGGATCAGTAGTTACTTTTAGTGCATAAACAGATAATGAAAATATTCTGATCATATTTACAAAAATGGTTCCAAGAATACCTAAAATAAAATATATAATTTTACGATTTCGAGGAATTCTCATTTTTATGAGAAATGCCATCATTACCAGCGAATAGATGATTATGCTGTGCACTCCTGCAGATGGCCAGAACACCTGTAATGCAAAGGGGCCAAAGTCACCATTAAGGAACATTAGATTATCACGTGCAGTTGCAACACCAAGATCAAGTACAGTAATTACCCAAACATTGGCTTGTACAAAATATGGTACAATGTATTGTAATGGTCCAAGTGTATCATAAGGAAAGAAAGAATCTAATGCCAAAATTATTGCATTGCCAGCTAAAAATATTGGACCAGCAGGTCCTATTCTAATCCATTTTCTTCCAAATAAGATTGCAAGAGAAGCGGTGACAAAAATTGCCATTACTGTGAAATCAAATAACCATTCCCAGGAATATTCCAAGACACCAAAAACATCAACTAAACTCATTATGTAATCTCTAACACCAAATTGAAGAGATACAAAATACGTTATTGTAAGTGCAATTAATGGGATGCAGTAAAATAAACGCTTTTTTGGAATTATGAATTTTAATCCAATTAATTCTGCTGCAATGAATGCAGCTGCAAAAAGAAATCCACCTCGACCTTGATTCCAACTAAGACTAAAGCTATCAGGATATATCGCCATTGTGAATAGGATTGGAGATAAAACAAGTAGAATGGCTATCATGACACTTTTGTTTTCCATTGAGTGTGGTTTGTAGTCTCTCAATAAATATGCAAATATTAGAAAAAATCAGACATGTTTGTTTGGGCTACAAGTTTGAGCATATTTCCATGAGCAAGCCATTCATTTTTACTAATACTCATTCGTTTTGTTGCAAGAGTGATTGCTTCATTTAATGAATATGTTTCTTGAGGAGTTTTTTTCATTGCTTCCCTTACTCCTTCACGAACCTGCCAAACACCAACAGGTACAGCATATTCAGGTTGAATTTCTCTAAAGATAATAACGCCGGATTGCTTTTTAATTTTTTTTAAGTACTCAGTTACTGCCAATTTTCCTGCAAAATATGCGCCTGCAATTGACGGAGTGTGATCAATTCCATTTGCATTTTCATAATCATTCCCAAATCCTATTGAGTTTTTGTCATGCCATGCTTCTTGCATTTCAAAGATCCATCTATGAGGAAATAATATTACTGAAAATAAATTTCCAAGGTGATCAAAGTTGAAGACACTGTATCTGTCAATTATATCAAAATCAAGTATATTATGCATTAAATCATTAGATATTATTTGATCTGTTGCAGTAATACTCCATTTTGTCGGGACTAATTTTCTATTTTTACCAAACATTCCAATACTGAAACATTTTTGAATTTTGGATATTTCAATTCCAGAATTATAAAGTTTCATCACTGCATTTTCAGCTTTTAGATCAGTGTCATAGTATACATTTTCTATCGGCTTGATAGAAGAGTTTGTGGAAAATTTTGCAGTTTTTATTTCACCGAGAGGACCAAATGGTGCATTTTGACCATCAATAGATGGAATTGGTGCAGGTTTTTTCAAGAACTGTATTTCAGAATCAATAGAGCTAGATGACATTGCTAATTCATGAAGGCTTTCAATAAAACGACCGCTGGTCTCTTCAATTCCTGTTTTTTTTATTCCGCGTACAAGATTTAATCGATAATTGATAATCTCTTCAAGACTTTTTCCAAGCCATTTTTCAGGTGAATCTAAGAGGGTGGTATCCCCGTGAACAGGAGGTAGCATAGGTCCAATACCAACTTTGGGATATCCATATGAACCTACAAAAACGGATGGTGGACTAGACCCCTGTATTTCACTAGAAGAGAAAAGATTGGCATACTTTGAAAGATATTCATGCCAATTTTGTTCAATACCTTTTCTAATATCAGAACCTTTTCTAGACATATATTTTCAGGGAATTTATGAATAATAAATAATTCATCTAGTAAAAAATTGACACAAAGTTAAAGTGAACTAAGAATATAATAATTTCAAATGAACCATAACCGAATTATTTCATTTTTACCTAGTGCAACAGAGTTAATTTATGAATTAGGAGCACAAGAAAAATTATTTGGCGTGACTCACGAGTGTAATTATCCTAATGATGCAACAAGTAAACCAAAAGTGATAGAAAGTGTCTTTGACCCAGAAAATATGTCAAGTCAAGAGATTGATGATAAAATTTGCAGTTTTTCAGAAAGAGGAGAAGACATATACAAATTAGTAGTACAAAACGTATCTAATGCAAAACCAGATCTAATTATTTCACAAGAAATTTGTGAGGTTTGTTCAGCATACACCAACCAAGTAAAAAATGCAATTGAAATTCTCGATGAGAAACCAGAAATTTATTCAATGAGTCCTCACGACGTACAAGGCATTTTAAAATGTGTAAAAGACATTTCAGGAAAAATTGATGAAGTACAAAGAGGTGTAGAAATTGTTAATTCACTTAATTCACGAATAAATAAAATAAAAGATGCACGAATTTCAAACAGACCTAAAGTTTTAGGAATAGAATGGATAAAACCATTTTTTACATCAGGACATTGGGTGCCAGAAATGATTGAATACTCAGGAGGTATCAATATGATAACAAAAACTGGAGAACATTCAAGAAAAATGGATATTGAAGAAATTGAAAATACAGATCCAGATGTCATAATCTTGATGCCATGTGGTTTTGATGTACAAAGAACACTTTCAGAGTATGAAAAATATCTTAGAAATGATACAAGGTGGAATCAATTAAGATCCGTTAAAGAAAAGAAAGTTTTCGCAGTAGATGCAAATTCATTTTTTAGTAAACCAAGCATTAGAATAGTAACAGGAATTGAAATTTTAGCAAAAATTTTGCATCCAGAAATATTCACAGATTTCGAGGTACCAAATAATTCGTTTTTAAAAATATAGAAAGAACTCCTATTATTGATCGTCTGTCTCATCTAATTCATCAGCATCGTATGCTCGCTTAGATGGACGAGTTGGAACGAAGAATCGTGACATAGTGTTAGATTACAATTTTGAAAGTAATTTTAGTGGGTTGTAAAAAATTGTCTTTTTACATTAACAAAATTGAACTAGGTTAGAATTTTACCTTGCATTCACATGAAAGAGACTTCGAAGTAACGAAAATTACTATTCCAAGAATTCCGATAGATGTTAAACGGATTGGAATTTCATAAATTGTTAGAAATGAGCTGGCTATGCTTCCTGCAGTTCCAAATGTGCCAATAACTGAAAATGCAATCGGTCCACAAGAGCATGCACCTGCAGATGCACCAATAACAGTTCCAATAATACTTGAACCTATTTTTTTAGTTTCTTTGATTAGTTTAACACGATAAATATTCATCGATACTGCAAGGGCTGAGAGAAATGATAAGGTCACAATTAAAGAAAAGCTCAATGTAGTTTCAGGATACATGGAAAATACCAAAAATGGTTCAAGAAATAAAAATTCTGAAATTATAATTAAAGGTATGAAGAGTAAGAAAAAAAATCCAATTGCAATTAGAACATAAGATGGATTTGAATAAATAATTCCAAACGTATTATTCAATTTAGTAGTGAATTAATTACTGTTTCAAATGTTGCGTATGGATGTGCCCCTACAATTCTGCTGTGATCTCCAGATGGATTTACAATCATGAATGTAGGAGTGCTTGTTGCTCCAAATTCAGTAACAGCTATTTGTTTATTGTAATTAACTTTAGCAAAATAGTCATCAGTGGTCATACATTTATCAAACTTATCCATATCAAGATCTAAGTTAAATGCAATGGCTTGCAATCTATTTGCGTTTGCCCAACCATCATCTATTTCTTCTTGATATCTAAAAAGCATCGAATGGTAATCCCAAAATTTTCCTTGATCATCCGCACAATATGTTGCTTCGGCAGCAGGAATTGAATCACTACCTAAAAACGGCATATCTATGAAAATAAGCTTTGCTTTTCCAGTATCAATATAATTTTCAATGATTAGTGGTCGAGTTTCTTCAAACCAACGCTTACACATATGACATTGATAATCACCAACTTCAATAATTGTTATAGGTGCAGCATCAGAACCCAATACAGGTGCACTTCTTAATTCAAGTGTTTTAAATTCATCTTCAATTGGATTTTGAGCAACATCAAAATCAGACATGTATGATGTTGAAAAAATAGTAATTATTGTAACTAATGTTATAGCTGCACCAACAACAGCAATTTTCTTTGCATCCACCATTATCTTTTACAGAGAAATTTAATTAAAAAACCTTGCATTGCCTCTAAGATGATGTTATTTACGCCTAAACAAGCTCATGATTTTTTGAGCGACTGAATCAATAGGACATGAGCTACATGAGACATCTGAGTTTTCAGCCTCAATTTGTGTATCCATATCATTTTGCTTTTTTTCATCCATAGGCTCATTAATCAAAAATAGGTTATAAACAATTTGACAGATTTTACAATTACACTATTCACCATAGGAATCAATTAATTCTAAGCATGGGTTTATTAGACGATCGAATTGAGTGAGTTTAGAAAATAATGATGGATTAGGTTCGCTTTCTCTGTCATTGCTTTAGACAGAAAAAAAATGAACACATTTGATGAATTAAAAATAAATGAAGACATATTGAGATCGATTAAGGATCTCGGTTTTACTACACCTTTTCCAATACAAGCGCAAGCAATACCTGAACTTTTACAAGGAAATGATGTAATTGGTCAAGCGCACACAGGTACAGGAAAAACTGCAACATTCGGAATTCCAATGCTACAGAACATTATCCATGGAGGCGGTATTCAAGGATTGGTCATTGCCCCAACAAGAGAATTAGCGATGCAAATTACTGAAGAAATAAAGAAAGTTGGAAAATACACCAAAATTAAAGTAGTAACGGTATATGGAGGTCAGGGAATTGGAGTTCAATTAGATGCACTACGTAGAAAGCCAGAGATAGTAGTTGCAACACCTGGAAGATTAATTGATCATTTGGATAATGGCTCAATCAGAACGGATAATATCAAACACGTGGTATTAGATGAAGCAGATGTAATGCTGGACATGGGATTCATAGAAGACATAGAATATGTCTTACAAAAGATTCCTGGAAATAGAATTACATCATTATTTTCAGCAACAATGCCACCTGAAATTCTTAGACTTTCGGATAAGTATCTAAATAATCCAAAAAACATTCTAATTGATTCAGATGATTTAAGCGGAGAAGGAATTGATCAATCATTTTTAGTAATTAAAGATAGGGAGAAACACAAGTATCTAACAGATTTCATTAATCAAAATAGAGGTCAAGTCATAGTATTTTGTTCAACAAAAATTCGAACAAGAAATGTTGCTAGAGATTTAACAAAATCTAGATACAAAGTGGTTGCAATTGAAGGAGACATGTCACAAAATAAACGTGAATATTCAATGATGAAATTTAGAAAAAATCAAGCAGACATATTGGTTGCAACAGATGTTGCAGCAAGAGGAATAGATGTTCCAAGAGTAGGATTAGTGGTTAATTATGATGTTCCAAATCAAGATATGGTTTATTTCCACAGAATTGGTCGTACAGCAAGAGCAGGAGCAAAAGGAAGAGCAATCACACTTGTTTCATATTCGTCAATTGCAGACTGGAAAATTATTAAGAAACAAATAAAATCAGATTTGACTGATCTAAATAAAAAAATGGGAATTGAAGTTCATATTCCAGATCCATTAAGGCGTGATGTTGGACGACGCATTGCACAACCCATGCGTTCAGGATATGGACGTAGACCAAGCTATGGTGGTGGACGATCAAGCTATGGTGGTGGACGATCAAGCTATGGTGGTGGACGAAGTAGAGATGGACCTGCTAGAGATCAATACAAAAGAAAGAGTAGTGCACGGTCATCATACGGAAGACAAAACCGCGATAGTAAAAAGAAATGGTAATTTAACACTTAAAGACAAGGATTAGTTAAAGAAGTGTAATAAAAAATGCATATTGGATTTGTTTTATTGAATTGTGATTTAGGTGCTGAAGAGTATATTTTGGAAGAATTGCAACAAGTTAATGAAATAAAAAATGCATATGTTACATTTGGTGCATATGACATAATAGCAGAGATTCATGCTGAGACACAAGAAGATTTTGAAAAAACAGTTTCACTAAAAATTAGACAATTATCGAGAGTTGTAAGCACAATGACACTAAATGTCATTAAAGGCGAATGACACTTATACGAAAAAAAAAGTGAAACTGTGTTGCAGCAAATTGAATATTCTGGAACAGTGTGGGCACTAAGTCACAACGACCCAGAACCACTAATTGAACATAGTATAAAAAAATTACAAGATTATGGCATTAAAAAAGAAGACATCAAAATAGTCGATGCACCAGATAACCCCGAAGTGGGCCAGGTTGTAGTAGAGATTTGGCCACATGAATTAGTTATTGCTAGGATTAGAACTGTCAGAGGTGAATCGTTTATCAGTGGAACAGAACTCAACATAGAATTAAAATCAGATGAAGCAGGAAAATATATTGATTAGTAGTTGAAAAAACGTAAAGCAAAAAAATCTAAAAGTAAATTTCCAATTATCATAATAGGAGCAGTCATGATAGGGATAATTGTATTCTATTTCTACTCAGCAGACCAAGCAAAAATTCGTGGATTTGCATTTGGGAATGAAATTCAATCACTACAAGAAGAAGTCCAAAATGAACAAGGAAGATTCATTTCAAGCATAGCAAAATGGAATGAAAATACAATCTCTGATGACGAAATGATTAGAATTGGAGAAAAACATCTTGAAACATTTAATGAATTACTAGATAAATATGATGAATTACAACCACCAGACATATTCTCTAGATCTGTTAAATTACTAAAATTATCTTTAGAGTATCAAATTGAATCACATGAACATCGATTAAGCTGGATTAAAAATGGAGATAACCTGGAATTAATAAGATCTCAAGAATTAACACAATTATCATTCGAAGCTGAACAAGCAGGATTGAAATCTTTTAATGATGCAAAAGTAGGAAATGAGCAATAAAACTTTAAGCGTTTAAAATCACAGTATCATTATGAAAAAATTAGTATTTTTAATTCCATTATTATTCTTGATGCAACCAGCATTTGGAGATATAATTGTCGAAAATGATCAAACATACATTGGAAATGACGGTATAATGCACATTGTAGGAGAAATTAGAAATGATTCAAAATCCCCAGTGAATAAGATAAAAATCATAGCTACATTGATTGATGAAAATGGGAAAGTGTTAGATAAGATAGATGGAAAAGTACTGTCAAATATAATAATGCCAGGAATGAAGGGTAGTTTTGACATCATTACAAATGAAAAAAAGATTGATAATGTTTTAGGTTATGATTTAGGATTTGAGTATAAACTTGCAGCACCAAAAAATCAAGTAATTGAAATTGTGTCATCAGAAATGAAGAGAGATAAATTAAATAATTTAATAATTTCAGGGACTATTGAAAATAACGGCGACATTACTGCCAACATGATAAATGTTGTTGCAACATTATATGACAGAGATGGAAAAGTGTTAACAGTTTCAAAAATCCAGACACAGCCAGATTTTTTGAGAGCCGGTCAAGAAAGTCACTTTGTTATTCCAATTTATGAAAAGAATCAATCAATGAATGTGGCAGATTATACTATAATTGCAGAATCAGACGAGTATGCAGCGGTTCCAGAGTTTCCGCTAGGTTCAGGCGCACTACTAATTATTTCAGTATCATCATACGTCATTTTTTCAAGAAACCCTGAAAGAATCACTAATGCACTTGGTAGATGTTCAAAGATTTTAGCTCGACAATAATTCTTATACACATACACAAGCAAGAATGTTTAATGACAATTTCAGATGAGAATAAAAAATTTTTAGAAGGATTATTGCAATACTATATTGACCAAGCCGATTCTTATAATCAATTTGCAAACGAATATAGTAAATTTTCCAATTCTAAAAGAGAGATAGCGTTTGGAGTTATAGTAGGTACAGTATATTCAGCATTTTTACAGACATATTCAAATCAACAATTAGAAGTTAGATTAGAGGATATACAGGAATTTCATGAATTTATGAGAGATAACATTGAGAAAATCACCAGTGCATTAGATGAAAAGAATCTATAGGTAGGAATAAATCCAAACAGAAAGACGATAGATTATGTCAGAAATAATTGGATATAAAATTCAGCAGATTGTTGATAACGGTCAAGCAATTCAAATTTCACTTGTAGAAGATGTTCAAACAGAACCAATTTCACAAAAGCAATTGATTATGGAAAATGTTTCAAAAAAACTTGATCAAGATACAAAAGAACAAGTTATGCCATTACTTGAAGCAATGCTTCAAGCACAGCCAACAATTAAAATGAAAAGTTATGCACAAACAAACATCTCAATTACTATGCCAAAAAACAGATATGAAAAACTTGGTAGACCTCAAGTTGGACAAATATTAAGAATAGATATACAGAAAATCTCATTATGAGAGGGTATATTTGAAAATTTTATCGAGTCACTTTAGGATGTGAAACTTTTTTTAGAGTTTTTTTGGAAGATTTTGTAAACTAATCCAGTAATAATCATCAATACCGCAGTAATTCCAGACCACATTCCAAATGTGATAACATCAGTATCAAACATAAATAAATTTAAAATTACATCAAAATAAACATGGTTAAAAATAATTATCTATCATTCATGTAATCTTCCCAAGTATTAAGATTAGAAGTAAAACGATTCATTTGATACATTGCACCACCAATAATTCCAGCATGATAACAGGTGTATAGATAGATTTGAGAATTACTAGGGTCAGTTTGTGTTAAACTCATACTAATCATTGAAAAGAAAACAAATGTTCCACAAAATGTAATTATTTTTCCAATCATTCCTCCATTTAATCCAACAATTCTTCTTGTTGCTGCAGCCATAATTGTAATACTTGACACAATCAAAAATGTTGCACCACCATTTGCGGTAATCATATCAGTAGCCCAAGGAACTATACCATCATCAACTAAAGATAAGTCAGGCATCATTGCACCACCGTGAAGTGCAAAATTTACAGAGCTAAACAAACCGCCAATTACTAAGAAAAAAAGAAATAATTTCATAATTTTTCTTTTGAACGCACTTCTAGTTTCAGAGGGTTGTAATGCTCTTTCAGAAATTTTTAGGCCATACAAAAATCCAATTCCAAATGCAGGAACAAATAGAATATTCATAAGATATGGATGTTCAAGGAATAATTCAGCGTAATAGGTATTTAATAAAAATGCCATCAACAATGCAATTCCCGCAGCACTTCCAAAAACAATCAAATTTGAATATTTGAATATTTTTGGCACATTCTCATCAGAACTATTCCAACTATACACAGAAATTCTTTTGGAATTTAGATTAAAAAACCGAGTAAAAATTGATTTACCCAATGAATCAATTCTTTTTAATTTATTCCTAACAAATGGTTATTTTTTAAGAACATTGCATTTTTATTTTAATTCAAAGAAGTTTACATGATGAGATCATTATCAGTTGTAATTCCAGGAATAATTCTTGTAATATTTGGAATTGTATTTAATTTTCAAGGACAAGGAATGGTAGGACCTGAAACTTCATTTATGTATGAAAATCAAGAATGGATTGATAATGGAATATTTATCAGCATGATTGGAGTGATTTTGATATTAATTGGGTACTTTGTAGAAAAGAAGAAGTTAATTTAGTAATTTTTTTCAAAATATTTTTGATGATACTCTTCAGCCCGGTAAAATGTAGAAGCAGATTTTATCTCAGTGACAATATCACTTCCGAATGTCTTTTGTGCAGATAGATTTAATTTTTCTTTGACTTCTTTTGCAATATTTTCTTGTTCAACATTATGATAAAATATTGCAGAACGGTATTGTATACCAATGTCAGGACCTTGTCTATTAGGAGTAGTTGGATTATGATTTTCAAAAAAAACCTTTACTAAATCAGAATATGAGATTTTAGTAGGATCAAATTCAACCTGTATAGCTTCGGCATGACCAGTTTTATCGGTACAGACATCTTCGTATGTTGGATTGTCTGTATGACCACCTGTATATCCTACAGCAGTTGATTTTACACCATTTGTTTTTGAAAATACTTCTTCAACATGCCAAAAGCATCCTGCAGCAAAAGTTGCTTTCTCCATACACACATTCATGTTAAACAATAAAAAAAGCTTTCAAAATTTTAAAAACCACAATCTAAAGGATTTGAAGGTTTTAGTATTTCTCTTAACAGAATTGTCGCATATGAACCACGAGATAATTGAAATTTTATGATATTTCTATCGGTTTTTAAGTTCATATAATTAATTGAGGCATTACGGAATCCACCATCAACTGAAATTTCTTGAAAATCTTTTATAAAAAAATCTTTTGGAGTAAGTAATTCTTCTTCAAGAATTTTTTTTATGTAATAATCAAATCGGGATTTTTTATAATATGAGTGACCTATAAGTGGAATGGCAAGTTTTTGGTCAGGATCATTTTCAAATTTTCCCAATATAGAATTTTTATCAAAACAAACATCATCAGTTGAGGGCAAAAATAATTCTTCAAATTCATGTGCAAGACTCAAAGTTTTGTTAAATAGAAATGATTGGTAGGCTTGAATGTAAAATCTTCTCAATGCAAGAGGAATTGAACGTATTGCATTTTTAGGATCATTATCATTTGAAAGTTGTCTTAGTAAATTTCTTTCAATATCCATGGAAAATGGTAATAATGCAATTACTTCAGATTCAGATTTACGTTCCGATATTAATTTGCGCATTTCATTGTTTTTTTCTGAATCATATTTTGATGAAAAATTTAGTAGATACTCTAGTGCTTCATCATAATCACCTTTAATGATTGATTTTCCAACTAGATGTGTTATAGGTCGTTTTGAACCAAATCTTTGATATCCAAAAAAATTAAGAATATTTTCATTACCAGTAAAGGATGGCAATGGTTCATTCATATCAGATATTCTAATTTCAAAATAATTCCCTAGCATATCTTTTTTTGATATTGGTTTTTGTACATATCCAAGTCTTTGAGCAGAATATTTCCGTCCAATGTATTCATCTAGAGAGTTTATTTTTTTGTAACTATACACGTATTGTTCTGTTTTCGCATTTGCGTCTTTCAAACCAAGTGATTTTAGAATAAGTCCATATCTTTTTTCAATGTCAATTAATGCATGATTTGTATCAATTCCAGATTTTTTCAACAAGTAAACAGCATGTCCATCTAAATTATCAAATGAATTAATTGCTTTTTCAGATAAAATCTCTTTCACCAAGAAATCATTTTCGCCTTTTTTAATTTTTCCAGAAATAGATGAAGAATTTGTAGTGTAAACAGAAATTCCTATTTCTTTGTCAATTTGTGGAATCACGGTTCAACAATGACATTAATGTATTTTGATACATTTACCTCAGAATTAAAAACTCCTAAAAGTAATTTGTAATCTCCAGATAATGCAATTTCACTTGCGGTGATAGAAACAATAATTTCATCAGAATTATTGAAGTAATGTGAAATTATTAGATCAGATGATTTTGTAGCTGTGGATGCAGTATGAGCAAAATTGAAATGTATATCCCCAATATCTGATGATGTTGGATTAATACTCAAAGAAATTATTTCAGTTTCACCTTTTGTGAGGGTTATAGATTCAACATTCGTGTTTACGGTAAATGGAAGAGGTTTTTTAATATCAACAACACCAATTTTATTTTCTGCCCATTCTGTAAACCAAATTTCATCATCTATTGCATCAAAACCAAAAATTTGAGCAACACCACAATTTGAATCAGATTTGTTTTCACAATCAGCCCAATTTGGGTTTTTAGATGGAACCATGTATTCGATAAGTCGTTCGTTATCAATATCAAATACTGCAAGTTGATTAGAGGTTTGTTCATTAAAGAAAAGATTTCCATTCATGTCAGTTTGAGACCAATATGGTCTAGAAATTGGAGATTTTATCAATCCGGTTGAATTTCCATATGTTGATTTTTGAGGAGTAGAAGTAACAAATTTTGTGAATTTTTCAGTTACAGGATCAAATTTAAAAAAGAAACTACTAGAAGTGTCAACAATCCATACATTATCATTTTCATCTATTGACAATCCATTTGCAGTATTAAGATCATTTGGAAAATCATGAACTTCAAAATAATTTTCTAAAGAAACATCCGTTCCAGTACTTTCCAAATAGGAATCTTGTTTGTATTGATCGATATTAAATTTTAGTAGTAAACCAGTAGTTTCTGGAACCCAATTTGTATACCACAAATTATTTTTAGAGTCAACAGCAAAATCACCAGTAAATGAATTTGGAATTGGTGCAACAATACTAGAATATGTAATTTCATCGATATCTTGAGATAGATCAAAGAAAGTAATTTTACTTCCAGTAAAATCATTTACAATAATGTTTGAACCATGTATGCTAAGTTTTTGTGGTAAAGCGCCATTTTCAGACGTACCAGGATATTGTATTGGATTATATTCATTGGAAATTGTATCAAAGCGCCAAATTGTATCAAAACTTCCATCAGTATACCACATCGTACCATCAGATGAGTAATCCATCCCCCAAGACATAGTACGTTCACCTTCAGGCCACAAATCATTTTCAAATTCTATAAATTTTTCAGATATAGGATCAAATTTTGCAATTTGACCAACATTTGATTCAACAAACCAAACATTTCCATCAGGTGCAACTTTGATTGCAAGTGGTTGTGTACATAAAGTTGGAATTTGATATTCTTTCACAAAGGATGTTGACTTTGGATTATCACTTCCACAAAAAGTGGCACGTTGATCATCAGGGAAATTATCCATAGGAGTATTTGTGATTGTAAATCCCTGTTCCTCCATAGCAATTTCTTTTTCAGTCATTGTTGGTGGTGGTGGGGGTAATGCAAACATTACAGTAGATGTAAGAAGAATTCCTCCAAAGAAAACTACCACCAATATCCCTTTTTTATTGATAGGTTTACTTCGTTTCTTTACTTTTTCTGCCTTTGCAGATTTGTCTTTGTTTCCAGCCAATGATTATTCCAAATTATAGGGTCGTTATATCTTATTCTTAGAGTAGTGATAAATCTCCAGTAACCTTGTCTATCAAATTTTCTGGAGCAGGACCTACAGATATGCAAGTGGTCGTTCCAGGTGCAATTTGTGTGTGACCAGCATCAGTTACTTCAGACCATGGAAGACCTAATTCTATAGCTCCTTTTTTAACTTCGTCTAATTCTTTTATTCCTCCAACTTTGACTACAACCTTTTCTTGACCAATCCACCAAGTTTGAAACCATTCAGAGTGAGATTTTCGAACATGCTCTGCACCTAAAACGCAAGCATGTCCTACTTGTGCTGCAATCTTACCTTTCCCCATTCCAAGATCAGTCCTAACTGCAATTACTTGTTTAATATCAGTCATATGAAATAATTATAGAAGTTGATGATAAACGTTACAATTCAAATACCAAATAAAGATACACCACATACATGTATGATGCAGTAGTAGCTGGAGGAAGTATTTCCGGACTTTTAGCTGCAAGAGAAATTGCAAAAAATGGCTATTCGGTTTTAGTTTTAGAAGAAGGGTTTGAAGTAGGGAGCCCAGAACATTGTGGAGGACTAGTTAGCGAAAATGCATTAAAAGAATTAGATATAGAACCATCACAAAAAACATTTGATAGTAGAATAGAATGTGCAAAAATTTTTTCTCCAGAAGGAAAAGAGATTAGAATTAATTCAAAAAAACAAAAAATTATAGTAATTAACAGAAGAGAATTAGATAAACAAGCGGCAAGGCAAGCAAGAGATAATGGAGCAAAGATTTCTGTAAAGACTAGTTTTCAAGAGAAGATTGATGATGGAGTGAAAACATCAAACGGGAATATAAAATGTAGATTTTTTGTAGATTGTAGAGGAGTTTCAAGATTAGCTAACAAAGATAGAGAAGGGATTTTACTAACTGCACAATATGAGGTTTATGCAAGTTGGATAAAGAAAGGTCAAGTGGAAGTATATTTTGATCAAGACAAATATCCAGAATTTTTTGCATGGATAATTCCTTCAGGGGAAGGTGTAGGAAAAGTAGGAGTTTCAGGTAGAGGTATCAACGCAATTACAAAGATAGATGAATTTCTAAAAGAAAAAGGTGATTTTTCAACAATTAGAAAGATATTTGCACCAGTTTGGATAAAAGGACCGATAAAGAATTTTGTGGAAGAGGATACATTAATTGTAGGAGATGCAGCAGGGCAAGCAAAACCTACAACTGCAGGAGGTATTTTTTCATGTGGAATGGCAGGAATCATGGCAGGTAAAGCAATTTCAGAAGCATTGAAAACAGGAAATTCTTCAGTGTTGAAGAATTATGAGAAACAATGGAAAGAAAAATTTGGAAAAGAATTTGAGAAACAAAATCTTGCTAGAAAGATACTTGCAAGATTAGATAACGGAACAGTAAACAAATTGTTTAATTCGATTACACCTGAAATTGAAGAAGATATTTCAAACAAAGAAGACTTTGATTTTCATACAAGTTCAATTCTTAGATTACTGGGAATGAAGGGTTCCTTCAACACAATGCAAGCATTGATTGGTGGAGAAATCAAGAGACTTGTTAAAAATAAAGCCTAGAATTTCAAGGAAGGTATAAATTCCTAACAGAGTGGATTTCAATATGTCTTCAAGTATTTCACTACCTGTATGTAATGGATGTAGTAGACACATCATGCCAGGGGATAAGAATGTTAAATTTAACTGTCCAGAGTGTGATGCCGAACTAATTTGGAGATGTGGAAGTTGTAGAGAAGCCGCAGCCGCATATTCATGTGGCGCATGTGGTTTTTCAGGACCATAGAAAATGGCTCAATTACTTTTAATTGTGAAAATACTTCCTACCGGAACTGAAGTAGATTTGGATAAATTGGTTGAAGGAATAAAATCAAATCTAAAAGATGAAATTGAATTGCGCAGACATACAAAAGAACCATTAGCTTTTGGATTAGAATTTATCAAAGCAGAATTCACTTTAGAAGATGCGGAAGGTAAGATGGAATCATTAGAAAATTCTGTTAAATCTGTTGAAGGTGTCAGTGAATTTGAGGTGCTGAATATGAGTCGCATGTCAGTTGACATGAAATAGGAGTTTAGTTGACTCGAAATGTCGACCCGCTACAAATGAGAGTGGGAGAAGCAAAACAAAGAGATATTGGAAAGAAAAGAGCTCGAATTGGTCCAGATGCAATGGATTATCTGCAGGTGACACCAGGAGATGTAATTCAAATTAATGCAAAAAAATCAACTTGTGCAATAGTATGGCCAACTGATGAAGATGAAAAATATCCAGATACTATAAGAATTGATGGTCAAACAAGAAAAAATTTAGGGGTTGCATTAAGCGATGTAGTTGAAATTAAAAAAGTAACAACAAAACCTGCAAAATCAGTTACATTAATGCCAGTAGTAGACCAAGTAACAGTTGACAAAGAATTTACAGATTTTGTTAAAAATAGATTGAAAGGATTGCCATTAAGTCAAGGAGATGAAATTTCAGTAATGATTCTCGGTAATGCAATGGAGTTTAAGATAGAAAAAATTTCACCTAAAGGTATAGTACGTATTGAGCGAACCACAAATTTAACAATTCTATCAGAAGTGTCTGAAGATAAGAAATCTCGTATAACATATGAGGAGGTAGGAGGATTACAAGAAGAAATTAAAGTAATGCGAGAGATAGTAGAATTACCATTAAGACATCCAGAATTATTTGTAAGATTAGGAATTGAACCTCATAGTGGAATTCTATTATATGGACCGCCAGGATGTGGAAAGACGTTACTTGCAAAAGTTTTAGCAAGCGAATCAGATGCAAGAATGTATTCAATTAACGGTCCAGAAATAATGAACAAGTATTATGGAGAAACAGAAGCAAAACTTCGAGATATTTTCAAAGAAGCAAAAGAAAATTCACCTAGCATAATTTTCATTGATGAAATTGATGCTATTGCCCCAAAAAGAGAGGAAGCATATGGAGATGTTGAAAAGAGAGTTGTTGCACAATTACTTGCATTAATGGATGGATTAACAGATAGAGGAAACGTAGTAGTACTTGGTGCAACCAACAGACCAGACAGTGTAGATCCTGCATTAAGAAGACCTGGAAGATTTGACAGAGAAATGGAAATTTCAGTTCCAAATGCTGATGGAAGATTAGAGGTTATGCAAATTCACACAAGAGGTATGCCAATTTCTGATGATGTGAATTTGAAAGGTCTTGCAGCAGAATTACATGGATACACAGGAGCAGATATGAAATCATTATGTAGAGAAGCAGCAATAAGGTCAATTAGAAGATATTTACCAGAAATTGATTTAGAAACAGAGAAAATTCCTACTAAAATTCTTCAATCAATGGAAGTGAAAATAATAGATTTCTACGATGCAATGCACGAAGTAATTCCTACAGCAATGAGAGAGTTTTATGTTGAACGCTCAAAAATATTCTGGGAAGATGTTGGAGGATTGGAAGAATCAAAAAGAACTCTTCAAGATAATTTGATAGTTGCGATGAATAATCCAGAGAGATTTAGTAAGATGGGAATAAAACCGCCAAAAGGTGCATTGTTATTTGGCCCTCCAGGATGTGGAAAGACCATTTTAGCGAGAGCATTAGCAACTGAAAGTGGTGGAAATATGATCCTTGTGAGAGGTCCAGAGATATTATCAAAATGGGTAGGAGAATCAGAAAAAGCTATTAGAGAAATTTTTAGAAAGGCAAAAGCATCATCGCCATGTGTAATAATTTTTGATGAATTAGATTCATTGGCAAAAATGAAAAATGGTGAAGAAGGTAGTGGAATTGGAGAAAATATACTCAGTCAAATGTTAACAGAAATGGAAGAAGGAACAACCTCTAGAGTGGTAATCATAGGAATAACAAACAGACCAGATTTGATTGATAATTCAATGTTAAGAACAGGCAGACTTGATTTGAACGTATTTGTTAGTCCACCAGACGAAAAAGGTCGTTTAGAAATTATTAAAATATTGACAGGCGGAATGCCTTTATCGAAAGATGTGGATTTGAATGAAATTTCAGTTGCCACACAAAATTATTCAGGTGCCGATTTAGCATCATTATGTAGAGAAGCAGCAGTGGAAGCAATGCAAAACAATTCCAGAGAGATTTCAAGCAAAGACTTCGCTGCAGGATTGAAAAAGATTAGACCATCAATAACAAAAGAAGTAGAATCATGGTATGAAAAAATTAAAGAAGGTGCATCAAGCATAATACCTAGGGAAGCAGATAAAACATTTTACGGTTAGAAGTCATTTAGTGTTTTTAATAATAATTCATCACTATAAATTGCATATTCAGGATAACAATTTAACATATGACCATTATCAATTTTTTCAAATTTCCAATCAGTGCAATTTACATTATATTCTAAAGGAGAATTATCATATTTCCAATCAAATCCATTTCGTATTGTTATTTCAGGATAATTATGACCACGAATTAAAGAGATAGTATTATCATTATAATTTACATCAATTTCAGCATATAATGCATTAGGATAAAGATAAACAACATTTGGATGAGATGTTATTGCAGTAAACATTTTTTTTGTAACATATTCATTGTGAAGTATTATTACTTTATCATATTTCAATAAGATTCCAGGGTTTTTGTCGACATCAATATCAGTGATTAACGGATATTCCAGTAGATGCAGTATATTTATTCCAATAGTTGATGCGGTAAACTTTATTGGTTTTTCAAAATTTATCGGTACAGTTAAACAATCATCACCTCTAAACAAAACTCCATGAAATTCTTGATCACATTCACCATGGTAAAAAGTATAAAATCCAGGTTCAGTGTAAGCAGTAAACGTAAAAGTTGGGACTACAACTACAGAGTTAGATGAGTTAATTAAAGAATCATATTTTTCAATATTTTGAGAATTAAATTGAAATTGGACATCATGGTATTGAGTAACACCATCAATTTGATCAGATATATCTTTGTTGAATAAACTTGCAGAAAATAAATCAACATTTTTTTCGAAAGTTTGAATTAAGGAGATTTTTTCAGAGGAATAATCAAGTAATGCCAAATTAGATGAAGAATTAGAAATTTTTATGATATTTTCTGAATAAAGAAAATTAATTACAGTAAGATATTCATTGTGTGAGATTTGATTTTCAGAGAACCATTTTGCGACATTGGTAAACCAAAAGGGTATATCATATTCTTCAGAAGTATTTGATAATTTTTTATTGGAATCATTTAAGAGAATAAAGAGTGATTTTTGGTATTTCTCATCAGTTATTTTTCCTTCAGACCACCACTTTGCGTCATTATAATGCCAATAAAGAATATTTTCATCATATGCAGAATATGAATTCTGGATATTCGATGAGAGAAATATAAAAGAAAATGACATAGCTATAAGAAATAAAATGTTTTTTTTGGTCAATAATCTTACTCTGTGCGAAGATTTAAAATGATTTATCAATCATATATGTTAAATGACAATTCCAATAAAAAATCATGTATTAGAAACAATTAAGCAAAAAGAAAATTTTACTGATAAAGAACTAGAAAAATTACTTGCAAAAGATGGAACCATGATCACTGAAGCTAAATTTAACAAGGTTTTACTAGATTTAGAAATAATGGGATTAATTTCTGTATCATGGGTAACAAAAGATACCAGACGTGTAGAAGCCGTTACAGAAAAAGTTGAGGTAGATGAGTATGAAGAACAGATAAAAGAAACGCAAGAAAAAGACTACGAAGCAAGTTTTCCTAACTCTTAAAATTATTAAAATCTAAAGTTAAAAGCTGCATCTAACGCAACGGCTAAGAAAATTATTGTTAGATATGGAGCAGTGACTTTGTATGCTTTCCATGCAAAGTCAGAGGTTGGTTCTTTTGTTAACTTGTAATGATATACAAGCATTAGACCGCCAGATGCAGCTGCAATTACTGTATAAACAATACCCATTCCAAATGCATAAAGCATTAATGAATATGGAAGTAGAATTAGAGTATTAATCAAAATATATTTTGATGTTTTTTGCATTCCAATTAAAACTGGAAGCATTGGAACTTTGGCTGCAGAATACTCATCCTTCATTTTCATTGCTAGACACCAAAAGTGGGATGGAGTCCAAACGAATACAAGAAATCCAATTAAAAATCCTAAAACATCCATAGAACCTGTAGCTGCAGACCATCCAGCCATAGAAGCTGCACTTCCAGCAAAGCCGCCAATTACAATGTTTGATGAATTTAATCTCTTTAGCCATGCTGTGTAAATTATCACATAGAAGAATATACCAAGCGCAATGAAAAATGCTGAAATATAGTTCAAAGCTAATGCACCATATACAACAGAAATTACACTTACAGTCAAACCATAAATCAAAACAGAGTTTGGTTTTATTCTTCCAGATGGTATTGGTCTAGTACTAGTTCTCTCCATTAATGGATCAATATCACGATCATAATAGTGATTCAATGCGCTTGAACCAGCAGATGCCAAACCACCAGCAATAATGATATGAATTAATCCCCAAATGTCTAATTCAGGTCCAACCAATTTACTTGCAGCATACATTGAGGTTACTGCAGTAATTACAAGAAGAATTACAATTCGTGGTTTTGAAATTTCAATTATTTCTTTTATTCCCAATATACTCACATTTT
>Ga0315316_10000246_pt1 | contig 34057 bp, 35 predicted proteins | sample M160m3416metaG_FD_203702 | JGI IMG/M metagenome (GOLD analysis project Ga0315316, IMG submission 203702) | Ammonia-oxidizing marine archaeal communities from Monterey Bay, California, United States - M1 60m 3416 | ecosystem: Environmental > Aquatic > Marine > Intertidal zone | place: USA... | reverse complement strand
TTACATGAATAATGAATATAAAAATCTTTTGGGGTTAAGTAGAGGGACTTTTATAGAAATAAATCTTGAAGATCCATACAAGTCAAAAGACATATCTAAACAAATAGTCCTTAGTTATCCAAGCCTTAAGTTTAAGGTGCTAGATTGGCAAACTATGAATAGTAGTTTTTTCAGCTTAATGAAACTAGAGAGGCTGTCAATTTCAATTTTTTTAATGTTTTTAATAATACTTTCAGCAACAAATATTTATTCTAATATGGTTAGTTTTATAATCGAGAAGAAAAATGAAATAGGAACGTTAGTCCTTCTTGGTGCATCCAAGAAGGCTCTTATTATAGTTTTTACTCTTGTTGGATTATTTCTAGGCTTAATAGGAACGCTCATAGGTTGTATTGCATCTGGCATTGTCATTTACTTGATAATAAATACGGCTATAGTCGACAGTCTTGCTATAGATATCTCATTTTATCAGATTGAGGGATTTCCCATTCTTTTTTCAAGTGAATACTTTATATTGATTAGTTTATTTTCACTAATTGCTGTGTTGCTTTCTTCCTTTATTCCCTCGTACTTAATGTTGGGTAAAGATCTAGAATCCTTAATTAGGAGGAACTATTAAAAGATATGATTAAAATTAGAAACCTGGGCAAGTCAATTGATAATAAAGAGATATTGAAGAATCTAAATGTTGATATAAATGCAGGCGATTTTGTTTCTGTGGTTGGACCTTCTGGCTCAGGAAAAACCACTCTATTAAATATCATATTATCAATATCAACAAAATCATCTGGGTCATATAAATTTAATGATGAGAATATTGAAGATATATTTGGTAGCGTAAATAAAATAAGAAATTTTAGAAATAGTATTGGTGTAATGTCAACTTACTCTCACCTAATACCAAGCCTCAATATTAAAGACAATATTCTTTTGCCAACTATTATTTCCGATTTAAATTTAAATGATCATTATTATTATGGACTAATAGAGAAGCTTAAAATTGAGAAAATAATTAAAAATGATATAGATTCGTTATCCTCAGGAGAAAAGCAAAGAGTTCTTTTAGCGAGAGCTTTAATACTTAATCCTGCGCTATTAGTAGCTGATGAGCCAACATCAAATTTAGATAAAGAAAATGCATTAAATATGATTGATATATTATGTAATTTGAATGAGCAAAATAAAACAACTATAATAATCGCTACTCATGATGATAAAATTTACAACAAGACTAATTTAATTTTGAGAATTGAAAATGGGAACTTATGTGAATAGAAATATGAAAAAAGTTTTATATCTTATGATAATTTGCTTAGCCTTTTTGATGCCACTTAATTCCTCAAAAAGTGATGCTGTGAATTCATTAGATTCGGATCCTAAGCAAAGCTTTTCAAATGAGGGTGCCACCTTAGATAAAGTAGAGTTTTACGGAAATAAAATAATCTTAATAGATAAAATCCAAGAAATTTTCTCTATTAAGCCTGGAGATGCCTTTAATGGCGAGAATCTTAAGGATAACATTAGGGCTTTATATGCGACTAATTATTTCTATAAAATTGATGCTGTCATCAAAAAGATTGATAAAAAAATTGTTCTTATAATAAGACTCGAAGAGAACCCAATACTAGCAAGTTTCACAATAAAAGGAAATGATAAACTTTCTGTCAAAGAGTTGTCTGAGCCATTGAATCTTTCTATTGGAAAGATTGTCAGTAGAAAGCAGTTGGATATATCAAGAAAGATTGTAGAACAGTTTTATTTCTTTAAAGGCTTTAATAACGTTATTGTTGAAGATGCAATTTTCCCTATAGGCGATAGTAAAATTGAATATATTATTTCTATTAAAGAAGGCAAGAGAGGTTACGTAAAAGGTATAGATCTAATTGGAGTTGACGAGTCTTTTAAAAAGGAACTTCTAAAGTCAATAGAAACTAAAGTTAAATGGGTCTGGTCGCCAATAACTGGTAGAGGAAGATTGAGTCTTGAGCTTGTTGAGATGGATGAGCAAAATGTTAAGCAGTTCTTTTTAAACAAGGGTTTTTTAGATATAAAGACAGATAAGCCAAAAGTTACTTACGATAAAATTAAGGACGGATACAGAGTAGTTTTCAAGGTAAATCAGGGAATTAGATACAGAACAAAATCTATATCCATCAAAGGTGATTTGATTGAAGACGAAATGACTTTAAAGGACTCTTTGCTTCTAAAGCAAGATGATTTTTTCAGTACTGGTAAATTAACAAAAGATATTGAAAAGTTAAATACAATTTATGGTGACAAATCGTATGCTTTTGCAAATGTTAGTCCTAATGTTATAAAAGATACATCGAATGATAAGGTTAAAATTGAATTTGTCATTGAAAAAGGCGAGAAATTTAAGGTTAACTTAATAAATATCTCCGGAAACACTAGAACTCGAGATAAAGTAATAAGAAGACAAGTTTTAGTAAATGAAAACGATGACTATTCAGCAACAAAAATAAAACTTTCTAAGCAACGAATTAACCGACGAGGTTTCTTTGAAACAGTCGAAATTTCAGAGGTACCTGTTAAAAATAAAGAAAATTACTTAGATTTAGATATAGAGGTAGTCGAAAAAGCTACTGGCTTCTTTAGTATCGCTGGTGGCTATAGTTCCACGGAAAATTTACTGCTCGGAATACAGATTCAAGAATCTAACCTTTTTGGGTATGGAAAGCAGTTAAGCACTTCGGCTACAGTTGGTGGTTTAAGTAAAAATTTCTCTGTAGATTATACTGATCCTTACTTTTTGGACACAACTTATACTTTTGGATTTAAAGTCTTTAATCAGGAATATCAATATGTAGACTTTGATCGAAATTCATATGGTGGAGGGCTTAGATTTGGTAAGGCGATTAGTAATTGGAGTTTTATAAATTTACGTTATAGATATGAAAATATAAAAATTGATGATTTGAAACTTGCTGCTAGTGAAGTTTTTGAGGAAGGTACTGATGAAATAAGTTCCATAGGGGTAGGAATCACTTATGATACTAGAGATAACTTTGTTAATCCTAGTAGAGGCATTAGTACAAATTTCAACGTAGAAGAGTCCAATGAAGTTTTTGGTGCAAATTTATATTATACAAAATATAGTTCGAGTTTTAAAAAGTACTATTCAATAAAAAGAAATCATACTTTGGCATATAAACTTGAAGGAGCTTTTGTTGATTTTAGGGAGACTGGAAATAGGATCATAGTTGGAGAAAGATATTATATGGGAGGACCAAACAATCTAAGAGGCTACAAGGCTTCTCGAGTATCTCCTAGAAGGCTACTTTCTACAGGTAATTTCGTTAGAATTGGTGGAAATAAGTTTGTATTCAATACACTTGAATACTTGTTTCCTATAGCTTTAGAAACAGGACTTAGAGGAATACTTTTTGTTGATGCAGGAAATACATATGACGAAAGCAAAAATATAGATTATAATCCCTATCGTATGAAGAAAGATGTGGGTTTTGGCTTTAGATGGTTGTCACCCATGGGTCCTTTAAAGCTTGATTTTGGTTTTCCTTTGGGAAACAGAAAATCAGGTGAGAGTAAATATGAAGTTCAATTTTCTATCGGATCACTTTTTTAATATAATTTAGAATATGGAGAAATATCATGAATAAATTTTTTATTATCTTACTAGTTTTATTTTTATCTTCACCAAATTCATTTAGCGAAGGTCATGAGGAGTCTGGGATTGCACATAGTGCTAGTGTTAAAATTGCTGTTGTAGATTTTCAAAGAGTTTTAATGGAGTCAACTTTAGGTAAAGACTATATTAAAGGTGCCAAGAAAAATATTGAAAAAAAGCAAGCACTTCTTGCAAAGCTTGAAGATCAAGTTAGAGCGATGAGAGACAAGTTTAATGAACAGAAATTAGTTCTAGACGAAAAAGTTAGAGATCAAAAAGCAGAAGAGCTTTCATATAAAATGAAGGAACTGCAACGAAAAAGCGAAGATTTCCAAGCTGAAGTTAAAATAGCTGATGGAAAATTTCAAAGAGACATCTTAAGTGTTCTAATGAAAGAAGTTAAGTCTGTAGCTGAACAGCTAGGTTACGATATAGTAATATCTAAAGCCTCTCCTGGTTTGATGTACGTAAGTGAATCAATGGATATAACTTCAAAAGTTTTAGACAGAATGAATAGATAGAATTATGATTCTTGATAAAGAAGAAATTAAGAACTATATTCCACACAGAGAACCCTTTCTTTTTGTAGATGAAGTAGTTGAGTTGATTCCTGAAAAATCTATCACTGCTAATGTCACTTTTAGTGAGGATAATTTCTTTTTCAAAGGTCATTTCCCTGGTAACCCTGTAGTTCCAGGTGTTATTATTGTTGAGGCAATGGCCCAAGCCGGAGGTGTTCTTATATATAAATCTTATGAAGATAAGCTTCTTGGTTTGACTCCTGCTTTGGTAGGTATAAATAATGTTAAATTTAAATTACCAACCTTACCTGGAGATAAGTTGAGAATTGAAACAATCTTGGTAAAAAGCAAGTTGAATATATTCAAGCTATCAGCTAAAGCTTTCAATAATGACAAGCTAGTAGTTCAAGCAGATATAACTGCAACCATAATGTCTAAGTAGTAACTCTTAAGAAAATTGAAACAAATAATCTATCATGTTAATATAGGGCTTTATATTTTATGCTGGTGTAGCTCAGGGGTAGAGCAGCTGATTTGTAATCAGCCGGTCGGGGGTTCAAATCCCTTCGCCAGCTTATATATGGGGATATGGCAGAGTGGACAAATGCATCAGACTGTAAATCTGACCGCGCAAGCGTACGGTGGTTCGAATCCATCTATCCCCAAAAGAAAGCATGCGGGAGTAGCTCAGTTGGCTAGAGCATCTGCCTTCCAAGCAGAGGGTCGCGAGTTCGAGTCTCGTTTCCCGCTTTTTTGCCCAGGTAGCTCAGTGGTAGAGCACATCCTTGGTAAGGATGAGGTCGGCGGTTCAACCCCGCTCTTGGGCTTTCATTTAGTTTAATTAATTGTATGATTTTAATATTAACAATAAAGGAAGTTAGTTATGGGCGATAATATATTAGTTGTAGCGTTAGAATGCACAGGTTGTAATGGTAAGAATAGGTACCATATAAGAAAAAATAAAAAAGTTCAGCGCGATAAATTAGAAATTAAAAAATATTGCAAGCTTTGTAATAAACATTTAATTCATAAAGAGACTAAATAGGGGTGTAGCTCAGCTGGTAGAGCGACGGTCTCCAAAACCGTAGGTCGGGAGTTCGAGACTCTCCACCCCTGTTTTGATAAAAGTGTGAATTTTTAAGGTAATATATTTTAAATTAAACTATAAAGTTAAGTGAGAAATAAATGATGAATAATAATTTTCTAGAAACTGCTAGAGCAGCTAATAAAGAATTTAATTTTTACTCATTGCCAAAAGTCGCCGATAAGTTTGGATTTGATTTAGAATCAATGCCATATTCATTAAGAATTCTTCTTGAGAATCTTATCAGAAATCTTGATGACAGAGTTGTTAATGAGGAATTGATTAATAAGTTTATTTTTAACAAAAAGGATAAATTTGAAATCCCCTTTAGACCAGCAAGGGTTGTACTTCAAGATTTTACAGGTGTCCCATGTGTCGCAGATCTTGCTGCGATGAGAGATGTGGTAAATTCTATGGGTGGAAATACAGATACTATAAACCCCCTTGTTCCAGTTGATTTAGTTATAGATCATTCTGTGCAAGTCGATCATTTTAGAGAAAAAAATTCCCTTTTTTTAAATACAAAACTGGAATTTGAAAGAAATCAGGAAAGATATTCTTTTTTACGTTGGGCACAAACTGCATTTGAAAATTTTAGGGCAGTTCCACCTGGAAACGGAATAGTACATCAAGTTAATTTAGAATACCTAGCAAAGTTAGTTCAAAAAGTTAATCAGAATGGAAATGAAATTTGCATCCCCGATACTTTAGTAGGAACAGACTCTCATACAACAATGATTAATGGAATAAGTGTTTTAGGCTGGGGCGTTGGTGGAATTGAAGCTGAAGCGGCGATGTTAGGTCAGCCTCTTTATTTCTTAATTCCAGATGTAATAGGATTTAAGCTCGAAGGTAATCTATGTGAAGGCGTCACAGCAACAGATTTAGTCCTTAACATAACTCAAATGCTCAGAGCTGAGGGTGTTGTTGGAAAGTTTGTAGAATTTTATGGCCCTGGTCTTGATAACTTACCTCTCCCCGATAGAGCCACAATAGCAAACATGGCCCCAGAATATGGAGCAACAATGGGTTTTTTCCCAGTAGATCAGGAAGCTTTAAACTATTTTAAGCTGACAGGAAGAACATCGGAAGAAATTGAATTGGCTAAGCAATATTATTTGAATCAGAAGAGTTTCCGTGATTCCCAAAGTGTTGATCCGGAATATTATAAGTCTTTGTATCTAAATCTTGAGTCTGTCCAGCCAGCCCTTGCAGGCCCAAAAAGACCACAAGATAGAATTCTTTTAGCTGACATGAAAGAATCACTCCACGATGAATTAAAATTAAGAAAAATTGATAAAAATAAAGAGTTTAAAATTAAAAAGACAGACGAGTCGCTTAAGAATGGGTCTGTAGTTCTTGCAGCTATAACTAGTTGCACTAATACTTCAAATCCATATGTAATGGTTACAGCTGGATTAGTTGCAAAAAAAGCAAATGATTTGGGTCTCAAAGTTCCTTCATTTGTTAAAACCAGTTTAGCCCCTGGCTCCAAAGTAGTTGAAGACTATCTTGAAAATGCTGGCTTACTAGAAAGTCTATCAGAAATTGGTTTTAAAACAGTTGGATTTGGATGTACTACTTGCATAGGAAATAGCGGACCTTTGCCATCTGAAGTTGCTGAAGTTGTTACTGACAATGAACTTCATGTTGCTGCCGTCTCAAGTGGAAACAGAAATTTTGAAGGTAGAGTTCACCCGTTAATTAGATTGTCATATTTGGGTTCCCCACCACTTGTTGTCGCATATGCACTAGCGGGAACAGTGGACATTGATTTCTACAATGAAAAAGTTGGTATTTCTAAAGATGGCCAAGATATCTACTTGAAGGATATATGGCCTACTAACGATGAGATAAAAGAAACTGTTAATAAGTCAATTCTTCCAGACACCTTTATTAATAGATATGAAAATATATTTGTTGGTGATGAAAGTTGGGAGTCAATTTCGATTCCTGATGGCTCAATATACGAATGGAGTGAGGATTCTACTTATATTCAAAAGCCAGGTTTTTTTGATAATTTCTCTGCTGAATTACCGAAAATTGATGATATTAAAAACGCCAGGGTTTTAGCATATTTAGGGGATTCTATAACCACAGATCACATATCACCCGCAGGCTCTTTTACGGATGAGACACCCGCTGGGAAATATTTAATTGATAGAGGAGTTAACTTAAAAGATTTTAATAGCTATGGCTCTAGAAGAGGGAATCATGAAGTTATGATGAGAGGAACTTTTGCTAACATTAGGATTAAAAACAAGTTGCTGAATGATGTAGAAGGTGGCTTTACTAGATATTTTGAAACTGATGAAACAATGTCGATTTACGATGCAGCAATGAAATATAAGGAATCCCAAAAGGACTTGATTGTTATTGCTGGTAAAGAATATGGAACTGGAAGCTCTCGGGATTGGGCTGCAAAAGGCTCAATGCTTTTAGGAGTTAAAGCAGTTATTGCTGAAAGCTTTGAAAGAATTCATAGGAGCAACTTAGTTGGAATGGGTGTTTTGCCATTGCAATTTAAAGAAAATGAAACTGCAGAATTTCATAAAATAATTGGTGACGAGGAATTTTCAATTTCAGGATTATCTTCAGGTTTAAGCCCGTTGTCTGAGATTATGCTTAATATTACTGACCAGAAAGGCGATACAAGACAAGTAGAATTAGTATGTAGATTAGATTCTGTTGTAGAAGTTGATTACTTTTATAATGGTGGCATTTTGCAAACAGTGTTAAGACAAATGCAGAAAGCAAAATAATTATTGATTTTTCCTGTTTTTTTATTATATTTTCTAGTGAAACAATTCAAGGAGAGAAGCACATGTCATATATCAAAATACCTTCAGAGGGTACAAAAATTACTATAAACAAGGATGGAACTTATAATATTCCTGACAACCCAATTATTACTTTTATTGAGGGAGATGGAATAGGTCCTGATTTATGGAGAGCTTCGGTTAGAGTTTTTGATGCTGCAGTTGAGAAAACATTTGGTGGAAGTAAAAAAATTGTATGGGCAGAAGTATATGCCGGAGAAAAAGCTCTTGAGATTACAAAGGAATGGTTACCTAAAGAAACAACCGATGTTATTAGCGAATATTTAATTTCAATTAAGGGACCACTTACAACACCAGTTGGTGGTGGAATCAGAAGTTTAAACGTAGCATTAAGACAGATAATGGATTTATATGCATGTGTAAGACCGGTTAGATGGATTAACGGTACTCCTTCTCCGGTAAAAAGCCCAGAAAAGATGGATGTAGTATTATTTACAGAAAACACAGAAGATGTTTACTCTGGAGTTGAATATGAAAGTGGAACAGATGAGGCTAATCAGTTAATTAAATATTTACAGGACTCTTTAGGCGCAAATGTCAGAGATCTATCTGGTGTTGGCATTAAGCCTATTTCTGCTTTTGGAACTAAAAGACTTGTCAGAAAAGCAATACAATATGCTATAGATAATAATAGAAAGAGTGTAACCTTGGTTCACAAAGGGAATATTATGAAGTTTACAGAAGGTGCCTTTAAAGATTGGGGCTATGAGCTGGCAAAAGAAGAGTTTCCTGAACAAACCATTTCCGAAGATGAGCTTTGGGATAAGTATAATGGTAAAGCTCCTGAAGGAAAAATAGTTATAAATGATAGAATTGCTGATAACATGCTTCAACAGATTCTAACAAGAACTGACGAGTATGATGTTCTAGCTCTACCAAACCTTAATGGAGATTATATGTCAGATGCTTGTGCTGCTCAGATTGGTGGCCTTGGTTTGGCTCCGGGTGCTAACATTGGTGATGAAATTGCTTTATTTGAGGCTACTCATGGTACGGCTCCTAAGTACGCTGGTCAAGATAAGGTCAACCCTGGCTCTGTGATACTATCAGGGGTAATGATGTTTGAACACATGGGTTGGAAAGAAGTTGGAAACTTGATTGTAAAAGCAATGGAAAAAACTGTTTTAGATAAAGACGTTACATATGACCTAGAAAGACAAATTGAAGGTGCAAATTTACTTAAATGCTCCGAATTTGGCGATGCAATAATCAAGAATATGGACAAAGTATAGTCCTTAGGTGGTTTAAAAAAATTGTCTAATCTTCCAAAAATTTCGATAATTGGTGCTGGGAATGTTGGATCATCGGCTGCATATAGAGCTCTTGAACTAAATTTAGCTAATGTCGTTTTATTAGATATTGTTGATGGTCTTCCTCAAGGTAAAGCTTTAGATATGACACAAATGATGTCTGTCAGTGGCTCATCTTCCAGAATACATGGAACTACTGATTATTTAGACACTAAAGATTCAGATATTGTTATAATTACTTCGGGTTTAGCTAGAAAGCCAGGAATGAGTCGTGACGATTTGATTAACACTAATACAAAAATTATTAAAGATGTTACAGAGAAAGTTGTTCAATATTCACCAAATTGCATCATAATTGTTGTTACAAATCCCCTTGACGCAATGACTTACGTTTCATACAAGGTAAGTGGTTTTCCAAAAGAAAGAGTTGTTGGTATGGCTGGAATACTTGATGCTGCAAGGTTTAAAGCATTCCTTTCTTTAGAGTTAGATGTTGCGGTATCTAAAATTGATACTTTAGTTCTCGGTGGGCATGGTGATGATATGGTGCCCTTAAAAAACTATACATCAGTTTCTGGTGTTCCGATAAGACAATTGATTCAAAATAATAGGTTGGAAGAAATAATACAAAGAACACGAGATGGTGGGGCTGAAATAGTAAAACTATTAAAAACCGGCAGTGCTTTTTATGCACCGGGAGTTTCATCAATTGAGATGGCAGAATCAATACTTAAAAACCAAAACAAGATATTACCTTGTTGTACTTTTGCCGAAGGACAGTATGGGATATCCGACCAATTTTTAGGACTTCCAGTTATATTATCTTCAAGCGGGGTCAAGCAAATTATAGAAATTGAATTAACACCTGATGAAAAGAAAGAATTAGAAGTTTCTGCTTCTCATGTTAAGGAATTGTGTAATTTTATAGATGAATCAGGATTAATTTAGGCAGAATTTATGGAACAAGTTAATTTTCTTAAAATTTCTTCAGTATTAAAGAAAATAATTATTGCGATAACGGGTCTATCACTTTTTCTTTTTTTAATTGTGCATTTGCTTGGGAATATAACTTTATTTACTGGAAATCCCCCTGGAAAAGATTTTAATCAATACGCTCACTTCTTAGAGTCTTTTGGTATTCTGTTCACTATTGCAGAGCTGGGATTATTAGGCTTTTTTTTATTGCATTTATCTACTGCTCTATACTCAAATTTTATAAATAATTCAGCAAGAAAAAATAGGTACGAGGTAAGCTCTTTTGCAGGTGGGAAAAGTAAAAAAACTTATGCATCTCAAAGTATGGTAGTTACGGGTATTGTGCTAATGGTATTCTTGATTTGGCATGTATTGCAATTTAGGCTAGGCGTATATTTTGATACCATTTATTTGGATTATAATAATGGCGAGCCCATAAGAGATTTGTATAAAAATGTTACTATAGAATTTTCAAATCTATGGGTTGTTATCGGTTATACAATTGCAATGACTATGCTTTCTTTGCATCTAGGACATGGGTTTTGGAGCTCTTTTCAATCATTAGGAATCCATGGAAAAAGTTTTACAGCTGTTACATACAGTATAAGTTATTTATTAGGTACAATTATAAGTGTAGGGTTCTTAATAATCCCTATATATATTTATTCTATTAATTAAAAGGTTTTTTATGTCAGGTGCTATACCAGAAAAAGAATATGTAGAAAGTGTTTCCAAATTAGATGGTAGAGTTCCTTCTGGTGACATTGAGGATAAGTGGGATAAATACAAGTCTAGTATGAAAATTGTAAACCCTGCTAATAAAAGAAAATTCAATATTATTGTTGTTGGAACTGGTTTAGCTGGAGGTTCCGCTGCAGCTACATTAGCCGAATTGGGTTACAATGTTAAGTCATTTTGTATACAAGATACTCCTAGAAGGGCACATAGTATTGCTGCTCAAGGAGGCATTAACGCCGCGAAAAATTATCAGAATGATGGTGATAGTGTTCATAGGCTTTTTATAGACACAATTAAAGGTGGAGATTACAGAGCTCGTGAGGATAATGTCCATAGATTAGCTCAAATTAGTACTCAAATTATCGATCAATGTGTAGCTCAAGGTGTACCTTTTGCGAGAGATTATGGAGGTTTATTGACTAATAGATCTTTTGGAGGATCTCAAGTTTCTAGGACATTCTATGCTAGAGGGCAAACAGGACAACAGTTATTATTAGGTGCCTATAGTGCAATGATGAGGCAAGTTGCAAAGCAACAAATAGAGATGTTCCCAAATAGGGAAATGTTAGATGTAGTTACAGTTGATGATAAAGCTAGAGGAATTGTTGTAAGAAACTTAAAGACTGGAGAACTTGAGACACATTCCGGTGATGCTGTATTGCTCTGTACTGGCGGATTTGGAAATGTTTACTTCCTGTCTACTAATGGCAAAGGCTCCAATGTTACTGCTGCATGGAGATGTCACAAAAAAGGTGCTTTTATGGCTAATCCTTGTTTTGCTCAAATTCACCCTACTTGCATACCTACTTCGGGTGAGTACCAATCTAAGTTGACCCTCATGTCAGAAAGTCTAAGAAACGATGGTAGGGTTTGGGTTCCTAAAAATAAAGATGATAAAAGATCTGCAGCTGATATACCTGAATCAGATAGAGACAATTTTTTAGAAAGAATGTACCCTGCTTACGGTAATCTTGTGCCTCGTGACGTAGGTTCAAGAGCTATCAAAAAAATGTGCGATGAAGGCAAAGGCTTGGATCCTTCGGGAAGGGCAGTCTATCTTGATTTTGGAAGTGCTATTGAGAGACTAGGAAAGAAGAATATTGCAGATAAGTATGGAAATCTGTTTGATATGTATGAGACAATAACAGGCGATAGTCCTTATTCTCAACCAATGAAGATTTATCCTGCTATACATTATATTATGGGTGGTTTATGGGTTGACTATGATTTAATGAGTACTATCCCGGGTTTATTTGTTCTGGGAGAGGCTAATTTTTCTGATCATGGTGCAAATAGATTAGGAGCAAGCGCTTTAATGCAGGGGTTGGCTGATGGTTACTTTGTAATTCCTAACACTCTAGGGAATTACTTGGCTAATACCAAACTTGATAGTGTTAGCACTAGTTCGGAGGAGTTTACTTCAGCAAAAAATGAATCTAAAGAAAAAACAGATAATTTATTAAAAATTAAGGGTTCGTCAACAGCTTTAGAGATACATCGCGAGCTGGGTGGAGTCATGTGGGACTTGGTTGGTATGGCTAGAACTAAAGAGTCTTTAGAAGAAGCCTTAGATAAAATTCCTAAAATAAAAGATAAATTTTGGAACGACTTGTATGTTCCAGGAGATGCAAATACATTAAATAAGAATCTTGAGCATGCCGGTAGATTGGCTGATTTTTTAGAGTTAGGTGAGTTGATGGCTTTAGATGCATTAAATAGAGAAGAATCGTGTGGTGCACATTTTAGAGAAGAGTATCAAACAGAAGAAGGAGAGCCTCTTAGAAACGATGAGAAGTATGCATATGTCTCTGCATGGGAGTATAATGAGAACAATATACCCGTCTTACATAAGGAGAATTTGGATTATAAATTTGTTAAAATGACTCAGAGGAATTATAAGTAATGTCAGAAGTTATAAGTTTAAATTTACAAGTATGGAAGCAGTCATCCGAAGATGAAGCAGGTTCTTTTGAATTCTATTCAGTTAAAGATATTTCAATACATATATCTTTTTTGGAAATGTTAGATGTTGTTAATGAGAATTTGCAAAAAGAAGGTAAGGAGCCTATAGCTTTCGATAGTGATTGTAGGGAAGGTATTTGTGGTACTTGTGGTTTTGTTATTGATGGAGTAGCCCATGGACCAATGGCGAAAACAACCGTTTGCCAATTACATATGAGACATTTTGAAAATGGACAAACCTTAGTTATTGAACCTTTTAGAGCAACACCATTTAAAATTGTGAAAGATTTGGTTGTAGACAGAAGTTCATTTGATTCGATAATTCAGGCAGGAGGCTATGTGACTGTTAGCACGGGAAATGCTCCTGATGCAAACAACATTTTAATAGCCAAAGAGAACGCAGAAGATGCATTTGATTCAGCTGCATGTATTGGGTGCGGTGCTTGCGTAGCGTCTTGTCCGAATGCCTCAGCTGCATTATTTACAAGTGCTAAAATTTCTCATCTCTCTCAATTACCACAAGGTAAAATTGAAGAAGATGAAAGAGTTAAGAGTATGGTGGCTACCATGGATGATGAAGGATTTGGAGCTTGCTCAAATCATGCAGAGTGCGAAGCGGTTTGCCCTAAGGGCATATCAATTTCTAATATTGCTTTAATGAGAAGAAATTTAATAAAAACAATTTTATAATTTATTTTGTAAGGAGATACTATGAATATTCATGAATATCAAGCTAAGGATTTATTTCGTAAATTTAATGTTGCAACATCTGAGGGAAAAGTTTTTGAGAATGAAAATGATGCAGAAGAATATGCCAAGTCTTTGAACGTAGAAGAGTATGTTGTAAAAGCACAAATACATGCAGGTGGAAGAGGAAAAGGTGGAGGAGTTAAGCTTGTTAAAACCCCCGCGGAAGTCAAAGAGATGGTTAAGTCCATGTTGGGCATGACTCTTGTAACTCACCAAACTGGCCCAGAGGGAAAATTGGTCAACAAGGTATATGTAGAAGCTGCTTCAAATATCAAGAAAGAGTACTACCTATCTTTTGTTACAGATAGAGCGACAGAAAAGAATGTTATAATTGCAAGCCCTGAAGGTGGCGTAGATATTGAAAAAGTAGCAGAGGAGACCCCTGAAAAATTATTAACCCAGCCAATAGATCCTGTTGTAGGTATCCAACCGTTTCATATTAGAAAAATTGGCTATTTTCTTGGCTTTGATAAAGGACAAGTTAAACAGTTGGGTCCATTAATCCAAGGGATGTACAATCTTTTTGTAGAAACAGACTGTAGTTTGGTTGAGGTTAATCCATTAATTGTTACTGATAAAGATGAAGTAAAAGCTTTAGATGCCAAAATTAACTTTGATGACAATGCTGAGTTTAGGCATAAAGAATATAAAGATCTTCATGATCCAACAGAAGAAGAACCATCTGAGCTTGAGGCTAAGGAATGGGGCTTTAGTTTTGTTAAATTAGATGGGAATATTGGCTGTTTAGTCAATGGAGCAGGTCTTGCTATGTCCACGATGGATATCATTAAGCACCATGGAGCGGAGCCCGCAAACTTTTTAGACGTTGGGGGTGGCGCTACAGTTGAACAGGTAACGCAAGCATTTAAAATGATTTTAAGAGATGAAAATGTTAAAGCTATACTTGTTAATATTTTTGGTGGAATTATGAAATGTGACACTATTGCTGATGGAATAATGGTTGCAGCTAAAGAAGTGGGTATAAAAGTCCCTCTAGTAGTTAGATTAGAAGGGACAAATGTTGAACTGGGAAAGAAAATGCTAGAAGAATCTGGTCTTAATATTTCTACAGCTACAACAATGAAGGATGCCGCACTAAAAGTAGTGGAATTAATATAAAACTATTGACATTCGCCCTTTGATGATTACCTTCTAAGCAACTAATGTTATAGGAGATTTTTTATGGGAAAAGTAATAGGAATTGATTTAGGAACTACCAACTCATGTGTAGCATATGTAGAATCTAATGAACCAAAAGTTATAATTAACGAGGAAGGAAATAGAACTACTCCATCTATAGTCAGCTTCGGTAAAAATGAAAATGAAATCCTAGTTGGAGAGCCTGCAAAGAGACAGGCTGTGGTGAATCCTGAGAAAACTGTATATTCCTCTAAAAGGTTAATCGGAAGACGCTTTGAAGAGACTTCAAGCGATAGAAAAGTACTACCTTACGAAGTCGTTAAAAACAAAAATGGGGATGCGTGGATTAAAATTGATAATAAAGAATATTCACCACCTGAAATCTCAGCTAATATTTTATCTAAGCTAAAATCTGCGGCAGAAGCTCATTTGGGTACTAAAGTTACTGATGCTGTTATTACAGTTCCTGCCTACTTTAACGATAGTCAAAGACAGGCTACTAAAGATGCAGGCAAGATAGCTGGTTTAAATGTAGAAAGAATTATTAACGAACCAACCGCAGCCGCATTAGCATATGGGTTTGATAAGAAGAAAGATGGTCTTATCGCGGTTTATGACTTGGGAGGCGGAACTTTTGATATTTCAATTTTAGAGGTCGGCGAAAATGTTATTGAGGTTAAATCAACAAACGGTGATACATCTTTAGGTGGAGATGACTTTGACAGATTGATAATAAATTATCTGATTGAAGAATTTAAAAAAGAAAATGGAGTAGATTTAAGCTCAGACAAAATGGCCCTTCAAAGGTTAAGAGAGGGGGCGGAAAAAGCAAAAATTGAGTTATCTGCAGCAATGGAGACAGAAATCAATCTTCCTTTTATTACTGCTGATCAGAATGGCCCTAAACATTTACTTATTAAACTATCTCGCTCTAAATTTGAACAAATAATTGATGAAAAGGTTAAATCCTCATTGCAACCATGCTCCAATGCTCTTAAAGATGCTGGAGTAAAGGCCTCAGATATTACAGAGGTTATTTTAGTTGGTGGTTCAACGAGAATGCCTATTGTTCAAAAAATAGTCAGTGACTTTTTTGGCAAAGATCCTCACAAAGGAATCAATCCAGATGAAGTAGTAGCATTGGGTGCTTCAATCCAAGGAGCTGTTTTAAGTGGAGATGTTAAGGACGTATTACTTTTAGATGTAGCGCCTTTGTCTTTAGGAATAGAAACACTAGGTGGAGTAAATACAGTTATTATTTCTAGAAATACGACAATTCCAACTAAACAAAGTCAAATATTTAGCACTGCTCAAGATAATCAACCAAGTGTTGAAATTCATGTTACTCAAGGTGAGAGATCCATGGCTACAGATAATAGGACTCTAGCTAAGTTTATACTTGATGGTATATCCCCTGCACCTAGAGGTCTGCCACAAATTGAGGTTACTTTTGACATAGACTCCGATGGTATTCTAAATGTGTCAGCACTAGATAAAGCAACCAATAAAGAGCAGAAAATTAAAGTAGAAGCTTCTTCTGGCTTATCTGATAAAGAAATAGATGATATGGTGCAGGATGCAGAATCAAAATCTGAAGAAGATGAAAAAAAGAAAGAAGTTATTAATCAACGCAATAATTTGGATCAATTAATTTATTCAACTGAAAAAACTCTAAGTGATAATTCTGATAAAGTTACTGAGGACGAGAAGTCTACCATTGAGGAAGCTGTAGCTAAAGCTAAAGAGGCCTTAAAGTTGGATGATTTAGATGCATTAAAGGCCGCTAACGAGGATTTATCAAAGGCTTCTCATAGTCTTGCAGATAAGATGTATAAAGAGGCTTCTGAGGCTGCAAATAAGGCCCCAGATGAGACTAACGAAGAACAAAAGGGTGAAAACAAAGATAAAGATGAAAAAGATGTTATAGATGCTGAATTTACAGATAAATAGTTGCAAATATTAATTTACTGTTTATAATTCATCCCTATGAAAAAAGATATTCATCCAAATTATCGTAAAGTTTTATTTAAAGATATTACGACAGATCAAAACTTTATTGTCTCGTCTTCTGTTGAAACCCAGGAGACTGTGCAGCACGAAGGTGTTGAATATCCACTAGTAAAGGTAGAAATTTCAAGCTCTTCTCATCCTTTCTATTCTGGCAAGGAAAGAGCTGGTGGTACTACTGGAAGAATAGAGAAATTTAACCAAAAATATAAAAAGAAATAATGTCCTCAATTATTAGTTCTGAGAAAGATAGAGATTTTAATTCCAATTTAAACAAGCTACCTGAGATATCAAGAAGTTCTTTTATTGCAAATAATTCAAAAATTATTGGTAATGTAGCATTAGGCGAGGACTCGAGTGTATGGTTTAATTGTCTAATTAGAGGGGATGGAAATTATATTAAAGTTGGAAAAAGAACTAATATTCAAGATGGATCAATAGTTCATATAGATTCTAAAAAGTATCCGACAGATATAGGTGATGATGTAACCATAGGTCACGGTTGCATTATTCATGCAACTACTATTCGAAGTAGGATTTTGATTGGGATGGGTTCAATAGTACTCGATGGCTCTGAGATAAGATGTAATGTAATAGTTGGTGCTGGTTCCTTGGTTCCACCAGGAGCTTTCTTGGAAGCTGGCTACCTTTATGTTGGCTCCCCATGTAAAAAAATTAGGCCCATTAATGAAGAAGATTATAAAATGATTATTAATACATCAAAAAACTATGTTGAGTACGGTAGGGAATATAGTAAAAAATATGATATACGCTGCACTTGATTTAGGTACGAATGCTTTCAGACTTTTAATAGTAGATATAAGTAAAAATAATATTCTTAAACGCGAGAGTATTATAGTTGGTTTAGGGTCATATATCAGCAAAGATAAGATTCTATTGCCACCAAAGAAATATTATGATGCACTGGATAGAATTTTTAAAATAGTTAAGAAGTTTAAGGTCAAGAAGGTTGATGCTGTAGGAACTAGTATTTTTAGGGATTCAAGTAATAAGAAGCAAATAAAAGACGAATTTTATAATAGATATAAGCACAAATTGAAAATAATCTCACCAGAGAATGAAGCTATATTGACATCAAAAGGAGCTCTAGAGTCTGTTCAATTTAAAAACAAAAATTATGTTGTAATAGATATTGGGGGTGGAAGCACAGAAATTTCTTTAATTTCCAATGGAGATTTAATTGATTTTGTATCATTAAAATTAGGAGTTGTTAGAGAGTTTAATGAGTATGGCATAATAGAGAACTTCTCTTTATCTTCACAAAGAATCATTTTTAAAAAAATCAAAGATAAGTTTATTAAATATAATTTTTTTAAAAATCTTAGAGGTAAGGATTTTAAGCTAATTGCAAATGGGGGAACACCAACCACCCTAGCAGCAATTAAATTAAATATGAGGACCTACAACCCAAATTTGGTCAATGGACAGGCTTTATCTTTAGGCTATATTAAAGATATTCATAAGTTGTTAATGATTATGAATACCAATGAAAGATTAAAATTGGCTGGTATGGAAAAAGGTAGAGAGGTTGTTATAATTTACGGAATATTCATATTGCTATCAGTTTTAAGAGTTCTTAAAAAGAGAATTGTATATGTTGCTGATTCTGGAGTTTTAGAAGGTTTAGTTAAAGAAACTAATTGATTTTTATTTTTTCATGACTATATTCAAGTTGGAGTGTTTAAATGGCAGAAGATAAAGTGAAAACAGATGAGGAATTAATTGAACCTGAGATATTATCTTTAGATTCCAAGGATTTATTAATGGAACATTTAAAAGATTTAAAACCTAAAAAAGAGGAGGCAATTCCAGAATTTGAATCATATTCTTTTGATTTGAAGAGTGATGAGAAAAATAAAAAAGCTATGATTTTTTTCTTTAAAGATGATGAAGCGATAAAAGAAATTACTTCTGTGGTTAAAGGTACAGAGGAAGCAAAGAAAGAAATTAATAATAAATTATTAAGATTTGCTGCAGAATTTGAAAATTTTAAAAAAAGAGTCTCTCAAGAAAAGTCTCAAGCAGCATCATACGTAAAAGACTCAATTTTTAGAGACTTGCTTAACTTTATCGATAATTTTGAAAGAGGACTCTCATTGTATGAAGAAAAAGAAAAGAATTCGGATTTTTTTAAAGGGATGAAGGCTGTTTTTAAAGAGTGCGATAATTTTCTATTTAAAAATAATATTAAAAGAATCGAAGTTAGTCTCGGAGATGAATTTAACCCTTCAATCCATGAGGCCATAGAAGTAAAAAAATCAGATAAGTTTCCTAAAGATAAAGTGATAGGTATAGTTCAGTCTGGATATAATAGTAATGATAAGTTGTTAAGACCAGCAATGGTAGTAGTTTCTTCAGGAAGTGATGATTAACATGAGTAGTAAAGATTTTTATTCAACACTGGGTGTTCAAAGAGGCTCTTCTGATGAAGAAATAAAAAAATCATACAAAAAATTAGCTTTTAAATATCATCCTGACAGAAATAAAGGAGACAAAAAGTCTGAAGAAAAGTTTAAAGAAATAAACGAAGCCTATCAAGTGCTTGGTGATTCTCAAAAGAGGGCCCAATATGATACTTACGGGTCTTCAGCTTTTGAAGGTGGGGGTTCCGGTGGAGGGTTTCCAGGAGGAGGCTTTCCTGGTGGTGGCTTTGCTGGTGGCGGAATAGACATTGAAGACCTGATGAATGATTTTCTTGGTGGTGGAAGAAATAGAAGATCTTCACGGGAAAGAAGTCCGAAAGGAAGAGATTTAAGGTATGAATTACTTTTAGAGTTCGAACAGGCCGTGAAAGGCACAAAAATGAATGTGCAGGTTAGAAGGGCTAAAAGCTATAAGACTTGTAATGCTTGCGGTGGGACAGGTCAAGTGAATTATTCACAAGGTTTTTTCTCAGTTAGTCGAGGCTGTGACTCATGTGGCGGAGTTGGTGCATTTCCTGAGGATACGGAGCATAAAACTGTAGAAGTTAAAATACCACCTGGTGTCGATAATGGTACCCAGTTAAGAATAAGAAACGAAGGTGATATAGGCTTAAATTCTGGCCCAAATGGAGACCTTTATATAGATATTTCAGTTAAAGACCATCCGCTTTTTGAAAGAGAAAATGAAAATTTAATATGCGAAGTTCCTATTAGTATCCCAAATGCGGTAGTTGGCGGCAGTATAGATATTCCTACTTTGGAAGGCCAATCAGAGTTAAAAATTCCTGCAGGAGTTCAGCCAGGTCAGGTAATGAGACTAAAGGGGAAAGGCATAAAGGATTTGAGATCAACTAGAATTGGCGACCTTTATGTTAAATTGAATATTGTTATACCTAAGAATATTAGCTCTAAGCAAAAGAAAATAATGCAAGATTTTCAAAAAGAAATTGATAAAGAAGCAAGTAATCCTTTTTCAGAATATATAAACAAGGTTAAAGATTTTTTTAATTAATTATCCACCAGCAATAGCAGGAATTATTGAAACAGTATCTTCATCTTTTATTTCAGTTTCAGGACCCTTTAAGAACCTAATGTCTTCTTCGTTTACATAGATATTAATAAATTTTCGTATTTCACCATTTTCATCACATAGTCTGTCCTTTATTCCTGGGAATTGTGATTCAAGATCGACAATCATTCCCTCCACTGAACTAGATGATACAGAAACTTCATCCTTTTCGTTGGTTAATCTTCTAAGAGGTGTAGGTATTTTTACTAACGCCATTTATTTCTCCTTCCCTAAGACTTTATTAAAATCTTCTATATTTGGTTCTATTATATATGGTTTTGTTATATTATTCACTAATGGATCCTGCGTTTTTAGTCCATTACCTGTTATAACTAAGACTATTGACTCATTTCTAGGCAATTTTCCAGACTCTATCATTTTCTTTGCACATGCTAAAGTAACACCACCAGCTGTCTCAGTAAATATACCTTCTGTTTCTGCCAATAGTTTCATTGCTTCTACAATCTCTTCATCAGAAACATCTTCGGAGTATGAATTAATAGAGTTCAATAGATTAATAGCATTTATACCATCAGCAGGATTTCCTATAGCTAAGGATTTTGCTATGGTATTTGGTTTTACAGGTTTAAATATAGGCCAATTGTTTTTAACTGCAGTTGAAATTGGCGAGCATCCAGATGCTTGTGCTCCGAAAATTTTTGTTTCATTGGGAACTATAAAACCTAGGTCTTCAAATTCTTTTATAGATTTGTAAATTTTTGTTAACAATGATCCACTAGCCATGCAGACAACTATATTTTTTGGGGCTTTCCAACCTAGTTGCTCTATTATTTCATAGCCCACTGTTTTTGACCCTTCAGCATAATAAGTCCTAAGGTTAATATTTACAAATCCCCAGTTATTTGATCCTAAAACCTCAGTGCAAAGTCTATTCACATCATCATAAGCTCCTTTTACAGCTATTACTTCAGAACCATATATTGACGTACCTATTATTTTAGATTCCTCTAAATCAGAAGGAATAAATATAAAACTTTTAAGATTAGCTGCGGTCGCATTTGCACCAACCGAATTCGCCAAATTACCTGTTGAAGCACACCCTACGGTTTCATAGCCTAATTCTTTTGCCTTAGAAAGAGCAACAGAAACAACTCTATCTTTAAATGATAAAGTTGGAAAAGATACTCCATCATTCTTGATATATAATTCATCTACACCTAGTTTTTTTGCCAAATTGTCGGCTTGAATTAAGGGTGTAAAGCCAGAATTAAGTCCAACAGTAGGTTCAGAATCTAATGGTAGTAATTCCTTATATCTCCATAAATTTTTTTCTCTACTTATAATTTTCTCAATAGTAAGATTTTTTTTTATTTCTTGATAATCGTAATTTACCTCTAATGGCCCAAAGCAATCTTCACAAACATAATTTGCTTTTTTTTCGTACTCTTTGCCACAGCTCTTATCGGCGCAACGAAGATTTACAACATATGAGTTAGACATAATAAACTCCCAAAATTTAAATGTAACTCAAGAGGAAAGGCAGAAGAAAATGCCCTTTCTCTGTTTAGCAGTTATTTAATGTCGCTGCAATTAGAGTTAAATGACGACAAAAATATTATAATATTAATTTTTAAAAAAAACAATAAAGTGTATTTATTATAGAGGTATACTAAAAAAATGTATGAAACTATTAAAAACGATAAATTTACAATATACAGATTTCTTGTAGATGGTAGCGATAGGAATATTAATTATATTTTATCTTGTAATGCATCAAATGACTGCCTTATACTCGATCCTTTGGATAGAGATGGTATAGAAAAAATATTAAAAGATAATAATTTGAAACCTGTTTATGTATTCAACACACATGCTCACCCGGATCATATTAAATTCAACAAATACTTCCTCGACAAATATAAATGCCCTTTATTGGCTCACATAGATTGCAAAGATCTGTTTGAGTTCGAAATACAAAATGTTTTTGAAAACGATGTAATTAAATTGGGAAACCTAAATATAAAAGTTTTACATACTCCAGGCCATTGCCACGAACATATATCTCTAATTCTGGATAAGTATTTTTTCTGTGGGGATGTAATTTTTAATCTCGGTGTAGGAAATGTTAAATTCCGTGGAGATATTTCTATGCTATATAGGACAATTACCCATAAAATAAAAAATCTTCCTGATAAGCTTTTACTATTACCAGGTCATGATTATTTAGAAAATAATATAAAATTTCTTCAATCTATATATGTCGATACAGAAGAGATTCCACAAGAATTATTAAATTTGATATCTGATTTTAAACCTAATGCATTAAGTCCTTTATTCGACATAAGTTTCGAAAAAAAATATAATCCTTTTTTAAAAATTGATGAATTTTCCTTTTTAGATAATCTTGATAAAAAAGATTTGTTTAAAAACGAACCAATAGAATTTCGATTCAAGTTATTGAGGCAGCTACGTGATGAACACTAAGATTGTAAAATCCCAAGCATTTGAATACTTAGACGATATATCCTCTAAGCGGATAGTTATTATGGATGGTGCTATGGGTACTATGATTCAGAAGTATCGCTTCGAAGAAAAAGATTACCGAGGGGTTGAATTTAAAGATCACTCCACAGACCTTAAGGGTAATAATGATGTGCTCAATATAACTAATATTGAGTCTATAAAAGATGTGCATAAGAAATATATATTGGCTGGCGCAGATATTATTGAAACCAATACTTTCAATGGAACCTCTATAGCTCAACTTGATTATAATCTTGAGAATCATGTTGATAATATAAATAAATGTGCCGTTAAAGCTGCTAAAGATGCAATAAGTGAGACTGCTGGTAAAGTTAATGATAAAAGAATTTTAATTGCTGGAGCTTTTGGTCCAACAAATAGAACTGCTTCAATATCTCCTGATGTTGAGGACCCTAGTGCAAGAAACACTTCTTTTGCAGAACTAGCAGAGGCTTATTATCAACAGGCTAAAATTTTATATAGCTCTGGGGTTGATATATTTCTACCAGAGACAACATTTGATACGCTAAATTTGAAAGCTTGTATATTCGCAATTAATACTCTTTTTAAGGAAACCCTTTTTAAGCTTCCAGTTTTTTTATCAGTGACCTTCTCGGACAAGTCGGGGAGAACGCTTTCAGGTCAAACCATTGAAGCTTTTTGGGAATCCGTAAGACATTCTAATCCTTATGCTGTTGGGATGAATTGTGGGCTAGGGGCGTCTTCTTTGTATGATTATATGAAGCTACTTTCTCAGGTTTCTGATACTAAAATATTTTGCTATCCAAATGCTGGGTTGCCAAACCCATTATCTGAAACTGGTTACGATGAGACTCCCGAGATGACAGCAATTGATGTTGAAAAATTGGCAGAAAATCATCTTGTTAATTTTGTTGGTGGCTGCTGCGGTACTACTCCTGAGCACATAGAAGCTATAGCTACTAAGGTTGCGACACATAAGCCTAGGTTGAATTCTGAATCATCCAAATATTCAACATTTAGCGGCCTTGAACTCTTAAGGAAAGACACTGTAAATAATTTCTTATTGATAGGTGAAAGAACTAATGTAACTGGCTCTCCTAAGTTTTCTCGGTTGGTAAAAGATGGGGATTTTGAAAGCGCATTAGACATAGCAAAGCAACAAGTAGATAATGGCGCTCATATCATAGATATAAATTTTGATGAAGGACTTATTGATAGTGAAGATTGTATGGTTAAATTTCTAAATCTTATCGCCTCTGAACCTGACATATCTAGAGTTCCAATAATGATAGATAGTTCTAAATGGTCAGTTATAGAAGCTGGATTAAAATGTATTCAAGGGAGAGGAGTAGTTAACTCTATAAGCTTAAAAGAGGGAAAAGATGTCTTTGTCGATCAAGCTTGTAAGGTTCTAGAATACGGGGCCTCTGTGGTAGTAATGGCTTTTGATGAAGATGGTCAAGCAACCGAGGTTGATGATAAAGTCAGGATATGTAAGAGAGCCTATGATATTTTGGTTGAAGAGGTTGGCTTTAATCCTAAAGATATAATTTTTGATTCAAATATTCTTACAATTGGGACCGGAATAGACGAGCATAAGAACTATGCTGTTAACTTTTTAGATGCCATAGCTTTAATTAAACAGGAATGCCCTGGAGCGTTAACAAGCGGTGGGGTAAGTAATTTATCTTTTGCATTTAGAGGAAATAATAAAGTAAGAGAGGCTATGCATTCAGTTTTTTTATTTTATGCAATAAATAAAGGTCTAGATATGGCCATTGTTAATGCCGGAATGCTTGAAGTTTACGAGGAAATCGACAAAGAACTATTGGAGATTGTTGAAAACGTTATCTTTAATAAATCAGAAAATGCGACTGAGATTTTAATTGATTATGCAAATAGAACTAATTCAAATAGCTCAACACATGAAAAAGAATTAGAATGGATGAGCTTTGATTTAGAAAAAAGAATAGCACATCAAGTAATTAAGGGCATAACTACTAATATAGAAAATGATGCTGAAGAAGCAAGATTAAAGTACCCATCCCCCTTAGATGTTATTGAAGGACCACTAATGGATGGAATGAAGGTAGTTGGTACTTTGTTTGGTGAGGGAAAAATGTTTTTACCTCAAGTTGTAAAAAGCGCTAGGTCGATGAAAAAGGCAGTAAATTATCTAGAGCCATTCATGGAGAAGGAAAAAAATTCTGTTTCAGCTGCAGGAAAAATCTTAATAGCCACTGTTAAGGGTGATGTTCATGATATTGGAAAGAACATCGTATCTGTAGTTGCTAGATGTAATGGTTATGAAGTAGATGATATGGGGGTTATGGTTTCTTGTAGTGATATAATAGATAAAGCCAAAGAGTTTGATCCTGATATTATAGGATTAAGTGGTCTTATCACCCCATCATTAGATGAGATGATTGCAAATGTAGAAGAATTTAAAAAGAATGGAATTGATGTACCTGTTCTAATAGGAGGTGCTACAACAAGTAAGGCTCATACAGCTATTAAGATAGCCCCAAAATACCCAGATGATGTTGTTGTTTATGTACCAGATGCATCACTCGTTGTAGGTGTGTGTAGAGATTTGTTGAATAAAGATTCAGGAAATGATTATAAGAAAAAAATAAAAAAAGAACAAAAAGACTTCTCTGTAAAATATGAACTAAATAAGAATGTTAATTTTATTCCATTTGAAGAAGCAAGAAATAGAGCTCCTAGAATAGATTTTGCTAACTCCTCTCATAAGATAGAAAACTTTTCTTTAAGAAAATGGGACTTTGAAATTAATGAGATAGTTAAATATATTGACTGGTCTCCTTTTTTCTGGACTTGGGAGCTAAAAGGAATTTATCCTAATATTTTTAGAAACAAGAAATATGGTTCTCAGGCAAAAGATTTATTTAAAGATGCAGAAAAAATGCTTAAAACTTTAATTCATGAGAATGTATTGTCACTAAAGGGTTTGTCACGAATTTTTAAGGCTTATTCTGAGAATGAAGACATATTTTTGTTGGATGATAATGGAGGAGAATTAGAAAAGTTAAGTTTTTTAAGACAACAAGTTGATAAAAATGCAAAGGATTCAAATTATTACTGCCTTTCTGATTTTGTATCCAGCAATAAAAGTGATAATGATATTTTAGGATCATTTGCAGTATCTGCTGGAAGGGAAGTTGATGATTATGCAATGGACTATGAAAAGAAGGGAGACGACTACACCTCAATAATTATTAAAGCAATAGGAGATAGGCTTGCAGAAGCTTGCGCTGAATATCTTCATAGGGAAATTAGAATTGAAAATGGGGAGTCTGAGGAATTTAACTTAAAATCTTTAATTAAAGAAGATTACAACGGGATTAGGCCAGCTCATGGTTATCCTTCTATTCCGGACCACTCTGAAAAAACAAAGATATGGGACTTATTAGAAGTAGAGAAAAATATGAATGTATCCTTAACAGAGAATTTCGCACTAAATCCAGCTTCTTCAATATGTGGGCTTTATTTTTTTAATCCACAGTCTAGATATTTTAATTTAGGTAAAATTAGCAATGCACAGTTTGAGTTGTATGCTACAAAAAAAGGTTATAATATCGATAGAATGAGGAGCTTGCTGCAAAACAATTTAATAGATTAATGAGTTTAAAAAAAGAACAAAGAAATTTGAAAAAAAAAGATAAAATTCATGATCAGGAACGACTCAATTCCATTAACAATGCCTATGATACACTTAGTGAATCCTTCATAAGTAAAGCAGAAATAAATGAAATTAATGTTTCATCCTCAACAACTCAGGTTTTTAATTCAATAGTAAAACTACTATATATTGAATCAAAAAAACCTAATATTTCAACAAAATCATTTGACAAAATTAAAAGATATTCTCAGGGTTTATCTTATGATGGAAGAGCAAAGATTTATACTATTAAGGAGTATTCTTTATCATCTTGGCTAGATTCGATTGATTATATAGCCTGCTGGTTAAAAGATAGTAAGCTAGATGCTGATCTTTCTTCTATAGTAGATTATATTGCTTGTTCTTCTGAGGCTGTAAATCTAACCTCTGATAATTTGGAGTTGGTTCAAATAGTGAAAGATTTTTTAAACGATTTTGGTTTTGAAAACTCATTTAAGGTTGAGTAGCTTCTTTCTTTCTTCAATCTTTTTATATACTTCTTTTCTTTCCTTATCGTTCATATTTGGCCAATTAACTATGTCATCAATATGTCTATGGCATCCGGTACAGTAATTATCTTCATTAAAACATTTATCGTTGCAGGGTGATTCAATCTCCATTAATATCACCTTTAATATCGTCTAATATTGTATTCAATTTCTTTACTAAGACACTTCTTGTTACTGTTGTTTTGCAACCTATTTCCATTCCTAGAGATAGTAACTCTTTCTTTACATGAGGATAATAACCAATAGCGTAGATTCTATTCGCCCTCTTGATTAATTGTTTATATAGAATGCTATTCAAATCAACAATAAAAATATATTTAGTATTATCAAGATTTAATTTATCAATATCTTCGGATCTCTTAATATGCAACAACTCATAGTTTTTACTAGTTAATGATTTAAGCTTAGAAAAATAAATCATATCTTCTGTAACAACTGGTATAATCATTTTTGACCTCTATTATTATGAGCAAATATAACACAATTTCTTTCGATGCCGCAGACACACTTTTTTATATACAAAAGGGTCTAGGTGGAAGTTATTTTGAAGTTTTAAAAAAATACGAAACTTCTTATAGTCCTAAAGATATATCCGCAGCTTTTAAAAAATACTTTACCAAAAGGAAGGGGCTACATTTTAACGGTTTGAGTGGAAAAGCTTTGTACCTTGCTGAAAAAGAGTGGTGGTATGCCTTAGTAAGAGATATTTTTATAGACCTAGGAATGTTCGATAAATTTGATCAATATTTTCATGATTTATATGAATATTTTTCTAACGAAGCATGGGATATATATCCAGATACCATACCAACCTTGAAAAGGCTAAAAGATATTGGTTTTAATGTTGTTATTACATCAAATTTTGATTCTAGAATTTATGATGTTTGCAAAAAATTTGAGATTAATCAGTTTGTAGATCATTTTACAATTTCATCTGAATCTGGTTATTCAAAGCCAGATAAAGAGTTGTTTTATCTATCTTTAAAAAAGGTGCAGGCAAAAACATTTGAATCTATTCACGTTGGAGATAATTATAATCTTGACTATGTTCCTAGTGCCGAGATTGGAATGAAATCCATTTTAATTGATAGAGACGATGAGTTTGACAAAGAAATAGACATTTGCATAAGCAGAGACTTCAGTAAAATCTTTGAGGTACTAGATGAATCTTAATCCAAACTTGTTAGCATTAATAGTTGCAGCTTTATGGGGGCTTGCGCCAATTTTTGAAAAAATGAGTCTTCACACTATGAATCCTACCTTTATATTGAGCATCAGATTTTTTATGGTAGCCGCCTTACTTGTTCCTTTTTTTATTACAACAAATCAAGTTATGTTTTTGCCTGAATTAACTTTTAGAAATATTTTAATTATTCTCATACCCGGTCTATTAGCAGTTATAGGTATATTCATATATTTTAATGCCCTGGCGGGATCAACAGCCTCTAAGATTGTCCCCTTAACCGCCGTTTATCCACTTTTCACTTGCTTCTATGCATACATATTCTTAAAAGAAGATTTTTCAACGGAAAAGGTAATAGGGACTATCTTGATAGTAGCAGGAGTATTTATATTAAATTACAAAGATTATTTCCACAATTAGAACCTCGTCTGCTATTCTTAAATTATGAATATTGATTCTATTTTCATAAAAGGACTTGAAGTTCATGATAATAGAATGATCTATAAAAATAATGAAATTTTATTTGATAATAATATGTCTTGATTATGATATTTTCCTCATGATGTTTGACAAGCATTTTCGTAAATATTTTTAAGGTATTTATATGATTGTGTTGTAAAACTTTAAACCAAGAAGGTTTTATATTATATTTTAATTATGTTTGATTATATTAAGGATCATTGGCACGGGAAGCAGACCTTGGCCAGATCTTTTTGGCTTAATTTTGTTGTTCAAAACATTGTTGTTAATTCTTTAACTAAATCTTGGGAGCCTCCATTACTAATATTGATTATTTTACTAGCTGGTTATATCTGGGGACTTGTTGGGACTTTTAGAGCTTCAGCTACCTACGAGTGGACAAATATATGGCGAATATTAACTACATTGTTTTTAATTTTTTCTATTTTACTTAATTTGACTTGGATTTACTTTGGTATTTTTATAGAAATTTTTGGTCCTTCTATAGCTAATAATTCGAGTTTCTAAATTAAACTTATTAATTCTTTTTTAGCAATCTTGCCATTTCAAGAGCGAAGTATGTAATTATTATAGTTGCGCCAGCACGTTTCATTGATTCTAGTGATTCTTTCATTACCGAATCATTATCAATGTAGCCATTCTTAGCAGCTGCCTTAATCATTGAATACTCACCGCTAACCTGATATGCAACTATTGGGAGAACTGAGGCCTCTGAAGATGTTCTTATAACATCAAGATAGAAAGAAGCGGGTTTAACTATTAATAGATCTGCACCTTCAGCCTCATCTAAGAGTATCTCTTTTATAGCTTCACGGTAATTTTTAGGGTTTATTTGATATGATTTTTTATCACCACTTTTTGGTTCTGAATTTAAAGCTTCTCTAAAAGGTCCATAAAGTGATGAGGCAAATTTTGCCGCATATGACATTATTGCAGTATTATGAAAACCTTTTCTATCTAATGCTTGTCTTATCTTGACTACACGACCATCCATCATATCTGATGGAGCTACAATGTCAGCTCCAAACTCAGCATGTATACAAGCTTGTCTGCATAGAATTTCAACAGTTTTATCATTTAATATTTCGCCATCTTTAAGAATCCCATCATGTCCGTCTGAGTTATATGGATCAAGTGCAACATCAGTAATTATAAGCATTTTGGGAAATGCTTTTTTAATAGCCTTTATTGCTTTCGGCACTAAGCCTTTTTTATTTAGCGCTTCCTTACCAAAGGGGTCTTTTAATTTTTCTTTAATAGCAGGGAATATTATTATCGCATTTATTCCCAATTTGGCTGCAGACTTGATGTCTTCTAATTGTTTATCAAGCGTTTTTCTGTAAATCCCAGGCATTGAGTCTATCTTTTCAGACTTATTTTTACCCTCTATTAAAAAAATTGGCATTATCAAATCATTAACAGAGATACTTGTTTCTTCTACAAGATTCCTTATATTCTGATTCTGTCTTAATCTTCTACCACGAATAAACATAGAGTTTTATTATATTATCTTTTCATACTTTTTAAAAGTTAAATTATGACTTCCTTTCAACCATAAAAAGATATATGATAAACCACTATGAAAGAAAAAAAGCTCGTTATTTTTGATTTTGATGGTGTTATTTATGATTCTGAGCCTTTACATTTTAAGTCATTTAATTTTGCACTTAAATCTTTAGAATTGGTTATCACTAAAGAAGTGTATTACGAAACCTATTGTGCGTATGATGACGAAGGATTTTTTAAAAATTTTTTGAAGGATAATGAAATAAATTATGATGACGAATTTATAAGAGATCTAATCAAAGAAAAACACTCATTTTTTGATGAGAATTTCGATACAGAAACCTCAATGTATCATGGCTCAATAGGTCTAATTAAAGAATTATCAAAGGGATATATTTTAGGGATAGGTTCAGGGGCAAGAAGAGAGGAGATTGTTAGAGTTTTAAAAAGGGAAAATTTATTATCTCATTTTGAAGAAATTGTATCTTCTGATGAGACAAGCTACCCCAAGCCAAATCCAGAAACATATATTTTATTACTTGAAAGGATAAACGAGACTTATCAAATTAATCCTGATGAATGTGTTGTTATTGAAGATACGACTAAAGGTGTCGACGCAGCTAAAGATGCAGGTATGAAGTGTATTGGAATAACTAATTCAGTTGATAGGAAATTCTTAAATAATGCAGACAAGGTAGTTGATGATTATTCAGAAATAACAACAGAATCTTTGAACAGTATTTAATCCTTAATAATTAATGAATTTATTACTATATTTGCCGATTGAAAAAATTCTTTCAAAATTAATTTTTCTTTTACTGTATGAAATTCTCTCATTCCAGTACCAAGATTTACTGTATCCACACCATTTTTTACGAAAAAATTAGCATCTGCTCCGCCAAATGTTTCAACTAAATCAACTTTATATTTGAATTCTTTACAGGTTCTAAGAATATTTTTAATTATTAAACTATCCTTTGATATATCTATGGAATCATAGATACGATTTATTTTGATTTTTGCATTAAATTTTTTATTAATTTTCTTATATTTTGTATTTAATTTTTGAATTATTTTCTTAATTTTATTCAGCTCTATTTTTATAGTTTTTTCACTGTGACTTCTAATTTCACACATAATCTCTGTTTTTCCTGGAACTATATTTATTGCAGAGCCCCCACTAATTTTTCCTATATTTATTGTTGTCCTCGAATTTATCCTCCCAGTTTTCATTTTTGATATTATTTCAGAAGATGCAACTATAGAACTGATACCTTTATCAGGATTTATTCCTGAATGAGCTTCTACGCCTACTATTTCAATAGTAAAGTAGTCAGAGCTTGGACCCTTATATACTAATCTCTCGGGACTTGTACTATCTAAAACAATACCTTCTTTTGCATTAATTAAACTATAATCCAAATGTTTAGCGCCAAGTAAGCCAATTTCTTCACATGTTGTTATAGCAGCTTCGATATTGTAGTGCTTCATTTTTTTAGTTTTAAGAACTTCTAAAGTTTCTAATATTATTGATAGACCACTTTTATCATCTGCACCAAGGATAGTAGTTCCATCACTGATAACACTTGTCTTTGTAACTTTAGGCTTAATTCCTATACCATTCGTGACAGTATCCATATGGGATGAAAGTAGAATAGTAGGAACATTCTTTTTATTACCTAGTTTTGCTATTATATTTCCATGGTTTGATCCAGTGGATTTATTTGAATTATCAATTTTATACCTGATGCCTAATTTTTTGAGTTTATTTTTAATATAAACAGCAACGTCAATTTCATTCCTTGATTCACTATCAATTTTTACTAAGTCTGTAAATGTTTTTATAAGTCTTTTTTTATTTATCATTAAGAGTTCCTTCCTTTATCCTTTAAATTTAAAGATGCCTCTAAAAAAATTTCTGAAAGTGTAGGGTGAGGGTGTATCGTATTAATAACTGATTCAAGTTGAAGTTTATTTTGCATTACTAAAGTTATTTCAGATATCATTTCAGAACAACCTTTTCCAATTATATGCGCCCCGAGAATCTTTTCATTATGATCAGACAATAACTTACAAAAGCCATTTACATTATCATCTGCAAGAGATTTACCATTTGCTTTGAATGGATATTTCGAAATTTTATAATCAATTTTCATATCAATAAGATTTTGTTCTGTTAGTCCAACATAAGCAATTTCTGGTTGACAGTATATGCATGCTGGAACTATAAATTCTTCCTTAATAATATCTGGATTGATTATTCCTTCTATTACTTTTGAGCCTTCCTCAGAAGCCTTATGTGCTAGCATTGAGCCACCTATCACATCACCAATAGCATAGATGTTATCTATATTTGTAAGATATTTATTGTCTACTTTTATGAAGCCAAAATTATCCGTCTTTACTTTAGTATTCTTCAATTGTAGATTATCAGTATTTGGAATTCTGCCAGTTGACAACAGTAGTAGGTCGAAGTTTAAGTCTATCTGATCATTAACGTTAGAAAATGAAATACTTATAGAGTCATCTTTTTCATCGATTTTATTAATTTTTGTTGATTCTAAAATTTTTATTCCATTCTTTAGATAGTTTTTTCTTAACTCATTAACAATTTCATTATCTACAAAGCCTAATATAGAATCAGTACTTTCAACTATTGTTACATCAACACCAAAGCTATTATATAAATATGCAAATTCGATGCCAATATAACCGCCACCTAATATGCATATACTCGATGGAAGTTCTTTAGAATTTAAGACGTAGTCACTGTCTACTATTCTTTTATTGTTTGGTTTGAGGTTGTCAGGAAAAAAAGGTTTTGAGCCTGTAGAAATTATAATGTTGTTCGAGGATATTTTTACATCTTTATTTTGATTTTTGATGTTTATCTCATTCTTATTTACGAATGATGCCTCTCCATCAAATATTGTTATGTCTTTGTTGGAAAGCAAGTTAGTTAAACCACTCTTTAGCCTTTTCGTATTTTTTTTACTGTTTTCTAATATCTGGCTATAGTCATAGGTTAGTTTTTCAAAAGTAAAACCTCTTTTCTTTGCTTTATTTCTTAATAAATCTGCAATCTCAGCTGACTTTAGTAGAGATTTTGATGGTATACAGCCGTTATTTAAACAAGTACCGCCTAAATATTTTTTTTCAATTAAAGCAGTTTTAAGACCTTTTCTCGAGGCTTCAATAGCAGCTACATATCCGCCTGGGCCCCCTCCTATAATTGCAATATCGAAGTCAAACATAATAAAGTTTAATCTATCATATTTTCTTTATTTATATAAATATGTTTAAAAAAATGTGTATCATATATTTTAATGGAAATGCAAATTAGATCTGAAACACCTAGAGCTAAAAAAGGGTGGGGTATGGGCTCAACAATGATGGCAGGGGGTTCAAAAATCAGAGGCGTTCAACTATTGATTACAGAATTTAGAGATATTGAGTATAAGAATGTTCAAATCATGCATAAACTTAGTTCAGTTTTCATGTCTATGATTAAATCTGAAGATGATATAGAGTTAACAGAAGAAGAATATGGTATAAGAATTGTAAAAACAGTTAGTCAAGAGAATTATAATAATGATATTTGGGATCAATGGGTTCTTTTTTCTAGAAGAATTTATGATAATATTTCTAAGATTCTAAAAGGAAAGTAATTGAGCCAGGATTATAATAATACATTAAACTTACCTAAAACAAATTTTCAGATGAGAGCAAATCTTTCTGTTAAAGAACCAGATATATTAAAATTTTGGGATAGTAAAAATATTTATAAAATCATGCAATCGAAATC
>Ga0315316_10000243_pt1 | contig 34239 bp, 52 predicted proteins | sample M160m3416metaG_FD_203702 | JGI IMG/M metagenome (GOLD analysis project Ga0315316, IMG submission 203702) | Ammonia-oxidizing marine archaeal communities from Monterey Bay, California, United States - M1 60m 3416 | ecosystem: Environmental > Aquatic > Marine > Intertidal zone | place: USA... | reverse complement strand
AAGACGAAACCCTAGATAGTAACTAACAACCTTATAGTAATCGCGTATACATGCAATACCTTTATATACTGGTTGTAACCATGTTCCTTTCGGTACTATCAGTAAATCCGTTCCGGAAGTCTGATAAGCTGAAACTGGCTCATATCCTACGGTTCCAGATACTAGTAGCTCTCAGAGGTCCAAATGGCTTATTTCCATAGTCCTGTGATTACCTTTTAATACCTCCAGAGCCACACTTTAACTGTCAAGATAGGATTTAGCCTAACCAGTGGTCAATGTTCCAATAGGAAATCCAAATCCGGCCGAGCATGCTGACACCTGATCCTTAGGTCCAGAATCCTCCTATTGTTGAGAGATCCGCCCGACTCACTATAAAACTGTACATCAACAGGAATTACCCTGGTATGGCGAAGAGGATTGTTAATAACTTTTGAAAAATAACTGCCTAGGTATGGCCCGAGTCCCAACAAAATTGATTATATTTATACTATATTAATCAAACAAAAACAAACGGATATGAAAGACATTAAACAATTTAACCGCGCAAACATCAAAGGATTACGTAACGAGATAGATGAGGCGCTAGACCGAGTAGCTAAAAGATATGGTATTACTATATCAGCTGGCAATTGCACGTTCTCAGGTAACGAGGCTAACTTCAAACTTAAACTAAATACTATTGGAGAAGGTGGTACTGTAATTACTCAAGAATCTCAGAACTGGGACTTCTATAAATCAAGGACTAACTGTGGCCACCTTAATATTGGAGATAAGATTACTATACAAGGCAGTACATATACTCTAAGTGGTTATAATACCAGAGCTCGTAAGGCTCCAATACAATTTAAGGATAGTAGAGGTAATGGATATAAATGTTCTATTGCTTTGTTAAACATGGAAAACTCTAAATAATATGGAATTGCAATATATTGATCAAGAGACGGTGGATAATTTTATTAATGGTATGGTTGAGGTGGAAACTGAGACCATACTAGAGGATCCGCAATTCAGTCAAATACTAAAAGGGGCTGTACCTCAACAAATATTAGATCATGATAATCCTCTAGCTACTTTGGAGTCATTTCTACAACTGTTTATAGACCGCGAAGAATATGAGGTTTGTGCAAAGCTTGTAGATAAGGTACCTGAATTGAGGCATTTCTAAGACCTCCGAAAAATGATGATAATTAGGGCCGAAAAATGACCTAAATTTGGGCCCAAATACTAGGCCTTCTGGAGCTCCTTCTAGAGGGCCTATTCTAGTGTGTATTTTAGGCCTATTTTGGGCACTATTTTGGGCTATATATGGGCTATATCTCGTCTAGATCCCACTATTTACCCATCTAGAGCGGCTATATATGACTATTATCGTCCACTAGCCTCCCGAGTCACCTCTAGAGCACCCTAGACTAGGCTATATTAGGGCTATATAGCGGCTAGAGTCAGCTAGGGACAGCTAGTTACTGCCATTTTCGTCTCTATACCTATCTATATGGTCCCTATGGCCCTATAGCAGCTAGCCGCCTGCTACAGCCACCACTAGCTCAGCTACGCCCTAAACCACCACATAACACTCTAGAGGGTAGTAGTAGACCACAGCCTCTACAGGACTAGCGCTAGGGCTAATAGACTAGTAGTAGCAACAACATGGACAACTAGCTATATGGTGGTACTAGCAGCAATGGTAGTCAATGGCCACGGTAGTCTATGGTCAACTAGGCAAGGGTACCTGAGAGAACATTTCTCTTAAAGTGTATTTTTCTCTTGGGCTTCTAGAGGTCTAGTGGCGGCATGACTTTTACCTGGAGCAAAATTTCCAGTCTAGAAAATGCACTACTTCTAGATCTCACTAGTAAATGGATGTCTATAAATCGCATTTCTAGTCCAGAAAAAAACTAGCCCAAAAAAATATGTGTAAAAAAAGTCTTACTAGTCTTTCAGAGTTGAGGTACACTTGTTATAATTATATTAAATAACAACTTAAAAAAGAAAATATGTTAGAAGCCCTTACTCAAAACTCCTCAGATGTGACATCAATCAAACTAGCCCTAGACAACATCGCCCTATCTCTGCGATTCGTTGTATACATTGGTCTGGTAGTATCCGTGTTGTACTGTGGTAATACTATTAACAACTGGCGTAAATAAAAAATCATGAAACTACTATTCTGTAATACCTGCAGGGATATCGTAAAACTAAGTAGAACTACCAGGACTTGCCAATGCGGCGCGACTGGTGGACACTACCGAGAAGACGGGGTCAACGCGATCTATTACGGTCCAGCTATTCCACTCGGTTTCGCTAACTCTAGTTTCTACGAGGCTATTGATGGCCAACCTGAGTACGGGGAGGGCTACCGTTATACTAGTTTTGTTATTCCAAAGGTTTGTCCTACTATGGTCCATATAGATTTTTCTGATTATGTTGCAGTACATGATTATACAGATGGATTTGTTGTTGAAGAGATGTACGACGATATGATGGAAGAAGCTGAGTTACAGAAAAAGAAGTCTAAACTAAAAAATGTTTTTAAAGATGAGGAATAAAGTACTTAGAATTTGTCAGAGTTGTATATACGGTCTAGGATGGACCTTTATGTTTGTAATGGGTAGTTTAATTGTTTGCAGTATAGGGTTCGCGTTCTATCAATTGTTTTTAGGACTGCTTAGTTAACTATGTGCTTTCAGAGTATAAAATGTGCGACAGATGTGCGACCGCCTTTTAAAGAATAATAAAATAATAGAATATGAAAAATTGGATTAATAAAAATGGATGGCTAGTATCAATGTTAGTTGGTGCATCTCTTTTATTCTGGGCCGTGGCCGGAGGAGGAGAATACTTTCCGATGCATGTACCAGTAGCATGTGTACTAATAATAATTGGAGCTAGTCTTAGTTCTAAAAATAATAATTAAATTATGAATAAAGAAGATCAAGAGAATAAAGATAACGACTGGGTAAATGATCCGGAGATGCAAGACTTTTTAGAACATGTAGATAAACCTGGGCCTTGGCCTGAGGAAGATGATAAGATCCATACTGTAGGAGGACTTACAAATGATAAAGAAGGATCTTTTATGAAGTTTCAAGATAAGATAAACAAAGCATATAAACATGGCTGGGAAATTCAGGCTGAACAAATAGAATTAATACTAACAGAAGCTAATGCTCATAATCTTAGAAATGAAGTAAAGACTACAGCTGAAATGTTTATAAAGGATGATCCTGAATTGGAACCAGGTATTGCTTATGAGATGGCTTATATGCAATGGATTAAAAATTAAATTATGATACAAGAAATTTTAGTACCTTATGGAATTGCTGGAGCTATCTTCGGATTCCTATTTGAATTACTGATTAATAAAACTAATTATAAAAAGGAAAAACCTACACAGATGTGGGAGAGAGTATTCTGGGTTACTTGCTGGCCTTATTGCTTAACTATCTTTTTGTACAATATGTTTAAAAAAGATTAGAGAAAACTTTCAAACTAGTTTTCATTGGTTTATTATTATACTGTAACAAATTAAAAAATTAAAAAATGAGTCGTTATAATTCAAGAATGCATGGAGTAACAAATAAAGTTTATGTTGATCTTAACTGGGGTTTTGATCATGTTCTCGGTTATTGGTATGACATTATAGAAACTCGAAATGGAGAAGAAACTATTGTTGAAGAATGGAACTCAGGAATGGGTGGAAGTAGAGGTAAGATGTTAGAATTTTTGATAAAGTACAATTTACCAGAAGAACACCGTAGTATGGTTGGTTTAGATATGCAGTTCTAAAACGAATGCCGCTGTGGTGGAATTGGTAGACACGACAGACTTAAAATCTGTTTCGCCGAATGGTGAGTGAGGGTTCAAATCCCTCCAGCGGTACCTATCATACTCTCTTAGCTCAGAGGTTAGAGCAGGATCCTTATACGATCAAGGTCACAGGTTCAAATCCTGTAGGGAGTACCTAAAGAAGTAGGAATATTTCTTTCAGAAAGAACAGCAATAGATTATAATTAAAATATAACAATTAAATTAAATGAAATGGTAAAATTTGAAACTGGTGAAAAAGTAAAATGGACTCAAGAAATGACTTGTGTACCTCATCCTGAAGGTAAAGCAGATAGAAAAGGAAATGTACTTCCTGTGTTTAGAGATAAAGAATTTACAGGAACTATAGTTAATGCATGTTATGATAATAGATATACTGTTAGACCTGATGGAACCACTACACCTAAAGGATTAGAATCCTATTATGACAAAATGGTACCAGCATCTAAATTAGAAAAAGCTTAAAAAGGAACGACTATCAATCATAGGAAAGATACATATGACGATATGCAATCACTTATGGTATGTCTGGTTAGGCCGCCAAGGTAACAGTTCGGAAAGGTACAAAGTAAATCCAAGGCCTATAAAATTAAAAATGATATGAAACATTTTACAAATAACAGTAAAGAGTATTTAAAAATTATGGACAATAACAAATATAGACAAGGCAGATCTGAAGAGCAAATAAAAGGTTCTTATATAGGAGCTTTTATTTCAATCATAGGATTGATAGTTCTAACACTTATAGTAGCTATAATATCCTAAACATCTGGACCAGTAGCTCAGTTGGATAGAGCATCTGCCTTCTAAGCAGACGGTCACAGGTTCAAATCCTGTCTGGTTCACCGAGGAAAGCCTTAATAAATAAACTACTTAAAAACTTATATATGCTAATATTAAAAAGAGGAGAAAAAGAATCCATTGATAAACTACTTAAAAGGTTTAAAAGGAAGGTTAGAGAAACTCGTCTTATAAAAGATATTAGAAATGGCAAAGAATTTGTTAAGCCATCTGAAAAGAGAAGAAAACAAGTACAGAAAGCAGTCTACAATCAAAAGAGAAATAATAAATCATAGTAAGCATTCAGTTCCCAACTTTTTTTGTTATAATTATACTATAAATAATTAACAATGAAAAAGAAGTATCAAAAATATCTACAGCAATACGTCGCAAACTCATCTGTTTGGAATTTAGAATTTTCTGAGTTCTTAGCATCTAAGTTGGATATTAGTGAAAAAGAAGCACTTCAATTAATTTCAAAACAAAAAAAGAAAACATATGAAACAATCAATTGGTAACTTTGTAGTAGAACTGGTAAATGATCTACTTCTAATTAAAGATTTAAAAGGTAATGTAGTTAAAGGCCAAGCAGTAAAGGCTTTTGATGCTGAGGATAAATTTAAAGAACTTTGTAAAAATCTTGAAATAAAGATAGAAGAAAGAAAAGCAGCAGGATTAACTGTTTAAAAATTGTTAATAACTTTTTTGAAAAAAACAAGAAATCTTGGTACGAATCCCAAGTAGATTGATTATATTTATACTATATTAATAATTAAAACAAAAACGGAACTATGGCAACACTAAGAATTTTTACTCAGTACTCTGAAAATTACTCTGACACAAAAACACCTCATTGGAAACCAAAAGGTGGTCAAACATTTATCATCAAAGATATTGAAGGTGATATGATTACGTACTGTGATAATCTAAAAGAGGTTTGTTCAAACCTTGTATCTGCAAAAAGTAATGAACATTACAAGTATGAATACAGAGAACATGAAGTTGACTTTATCGGCGACGAGGAAATCTCTATAGCAGAACTTACTAAAGAAGTAAGAGACCAATTTAATGGTGAAGGAAAATATGCACCTAATGACATTCCTGGATTTGAAGGTACTTTAGATAAACTGAATGATTTAACAATTAGATGTTCAGCTGAATTAGATAATGAATGGGCTAATGAATCTGAAAATCCTCAATAATGAAAAACATTAAAAAGTACATAAGGAGAATAGAATCAATTGAAATAGTATTATGGTTTGCACTTGCTCTCTATTCATTTTTCTTAATTAATACAATTTTAAAATGGCTATAAAAAAAGACGTGGTAATATTTGACTTAGATGGTACACTTGCTCTTATTGATGATAGGCGAGCATTAGCTACTAAAGATAATGGTAAAATGGACTGGGATAAATTTTTTGATCCAGCTAACATTACATTGGATCTTCCTAATCATTCAGTAATTGAAATGGCAAAAACTTTACATACACAGGGAAAGACTATTGTTATTTTTTCTGGAAGAAGTAAAGCTACAAAAGATGCTACCGCTAAATGGTTAGATGATAATGATGTACCGTTTAGTGTAATGAAGATGAGACCAACTGGCCATCCTTGGGCATTTATGCCAGATGATAAACTTAAACAACATTGGTTGGATAGTATTTTTCCTGATGATCAAAAGGATCGTATACTTTGTATCTTTGATGACAGAGATAAAGTAGTAAAAATGTGGAGAGATAATGGATTAACTTGTTTCCAGGTTGCTCCTGGTGATTTTTAATATTAACTAAAACTAAAAATATGTCAAAATTTAAAGAACTTCTAAATGATCCTCCAGTATTTACTGAACTTTATGATAGTGAAAATTTAAGAGAGGTTATTTTTGAAACGATTAGCTGTATGTGTGATAATAAACACTTCATAAAATTTAGAAAGAATTCTGATGGTGATTTTAAAATGAATGGAAATGGCCATTCACTTAGAAATTGGTCAATGGATTATCAACCGCATGATATTGAATGGGAAGCTGATGATAATAATTGGGGAGCCGTTGTAAATATGATTAATACTGGAACTTCTAGAATATCAACTGTTAAGTGTAGATAATGAATTGTATTAAATGTAAAGATAAGATTAATGCTAGGCGACTAAAAGCTTTACCGCAAACTAAGGTTTGTGTTAGTTGCTCTACTACGGAAGCAGTCGGTTGTGTTGATATTACTTATCATAAAACAGGTAATACAATTCAAATCATGGATAAAGAATCTGCTGATAAGATAAACAAACTTGCTAAGAGAAGCGGTTTTGGAATCATGGCAGGTATGAAAGGTGGAAGTGGTGGAGGAAGCTCTACTAAAACATTAGGAAGTGTTAAGGTATGGAGAGTTCCAACCGAAGATGATTATCAGGGAGCTCTAAAAAAGGTTGGTGAATTAATTGATTTAGGTTGTCGTGAAAGGTGTCTAAAATATGCAGAGGATCAATATAATAGCAAGTTAATAAATTCTAAACATCTTTTTAATCTTAAGACAATAATAAACACTTTGTTACCTGAACCTGAGAAAGTGGTTACACATAGAGATGAAAATGTAGATGAGGAAGTTACTCATGCATTTAGAAATTGGAAAAATTCAAAAGTTTATAGATAATGAAAAATATTTTTAAAGTAATAAATTTTGTATTGCTAGGTTGTTTACTTTTAGTTATTACGACCTGGACTGTCACGGCATTACAAAAGCAAGTTAAAGTAGACAGGCAAGCCCAAGTTTCAATAATTGAAGTATTTAAAGATAAAGACATTCCATGTCAAAATTTAGATGTATTGGATTCTGTTAGTGAAATTCTACATTGGGAAATGATTAATGATACTTTACATATTTATACAAAGAAAGATTCTATTGCAGATGAATATGAAAGGTGGAAATATATTAAAAGTTTAGAATATGATGAGTAAAAAATTATATAGAGGTGATGGTTACATTGGTGGTGTCTGTCAAGGTTTAGGAGACTGGTCAGGAATACCTTCAATTTTATGGAGAGTTGCATTTCTCTTTATTATACCTTTTGCATTATGGGTATATTTAGTTCTTTGGATATTTGTTTCAAAGGAAAGTATTAACGAAAGCTAATTTTATGAAAAATGTTTTATTAGTATCTACATTTTTATTTACTATGACAGGATCACAAAGTGTTAAACAAGAGGCTACAGAGACACCGATTCTACCAGTGATAGAAATTATAAAAGAAGAAGTTAACCTTATTAATGGAAAGATAGATAACCGAGAAGAGCTGATAGAAGCTATGGCATTTGTAGAAAGTGGAGGTAATCCTGCAACAATTGGAGATATTAATTTAGGAACACCTTCAGTAGGACTTTTACAAATCAGACCTATTATGGTTAGGGAAGTAAATAGAATTCTAAGAAAACAAGGATTAGATAAAAGATTTAAAAACAGTGATAGAAAAAGTGGAGAAAAATCAATTGAAATGTTTAATATTTGGGCTGATGCTTATCACTTAAGTAGTTCCTATGAAAAGATGGCTAGGAATTGGAATGGTGGGCCTAAAGGATTTAAAAAATCTGCAACTGCTCATTATTGGAAGAAAGTACAAAATTATGTAACACTAAATTTATAAAGATGAAAAATTATTGGACAACAACTACAACTTGGGGTGATATAGAAATTAACTGGATTTATTCTTAAGTTGCTGGTTCTTGAGTATTGAACCTAAAATTAAATACTCATATTAATTAAATGAAGATGGTGATGAAAAGAATACTCTTTGTATTATTAGTTTCGCTTGGACTACAAACACAAGCACAACAATCAAACCCAGCATATTTCTGCTGTGATTCAATAACATATTGGACAGACCAAAGTCAAGGATTTAATATTGGTCTTGACACAACTGGTATGGTACATAATCTAGATTCTCTAGAGGTATGGTGGGCAGTATGTACTAATGGCTTATGTTATTCAGGGTCAGGTATGTATGATTATTTTCCTCAAGTTATGTTAACTGATACACTTAAAGTTTGCTATGATGTTTATCTCTATACATCAAATGTAGTTGAAGTATGTACACATTGTGATAGTTTAATATTTGACCAAAATACCTTCTCGTGGATATTGTTCAGTATGAGTCAACCTGTAGGTATAGAAGAAGTAACAACTATTGAAATTGTAGACAATAAAATGTATGATGTATTTGGTAGAGAATTACTTACTGCTCCGATTGGTCAGATGTATATTCAAAACAAAAAGAAGTATATTAAATTAAGATAAGTAATCCATAAAGATTGCATAAGCTTTATGTTTAGCTTTTGAATTAAGCAATCTCTTCTCTTTTATAGAAGGGGTTGCTTTTTCGTCTATTGGCCAATATTTTGGATTCTTACTATTAAGTTTTCTTTTCTTAGGCATTTTCATTTATAAAATTTTTAAATGATGGGATATGATTTTCATTTTGCGTTTCATCATCTTCATAACCTTCTTCCCAGTGTGGACTCTTAATATCTTCATCACGAGTAGGGTGAACATCGTAACCTTGTCTTATTGGTGAATTATATGCATTAGTATCTTTACCGTCTGCTAAGTCATCAAACATCTGTTTGAATTGTTTAACAGTACCTTTGTAATGTCTAATTGAATTTTCGTCTTTAGTTTCTTGTGAATCCATTATTTGTTTAATCTTTTTATAATTTTATCTAAAACTAAATCAAATGCATAACCTGAACCAGGATATTTAGCATCAGTTCTAAATTCAATTATACCTTCTCTTTTAAATTCTTTATTAAGAGCATCTTCTAAATTTTGCTGTATATGAAAATTAGGTAATCCTTCTAATTGATCTAAAGCTTTAGAATCTCTAGGCATTAAAATAATCTTACCTGTTGTATCTCTTGTACTTCCAGGTCGAGCTGTAAAGTTAGCTACAACCGAACCTTTTTCTTTGTGAGGAATTACAACTTGAAAATTCCTTTCATTTAAAAAATTATTAAAATTACTTATCATTACTTTTTACTTTGTTGTAATTTATGGATTTGAGTTAGAATCTTTAGCTTTTCTAAATCAATCTTATCTAATTGTATCCTATACTTATAATAAGTGATAGCATAATTATCTACCCTATCCTGTGCAGCTCTATATCTTTCAATATTTTGTTGTTCCCTTCTTTTTAATCTTTCAGCCATTGCTTGTGGATTAAAATCTGCATGAGACTCATTTAAATTAAAATCTTCAAAATTAGAAATACTCATCTTAAAATGTTGAATTTATGATTATGTCTTGAATTTCAGCTTCAAGTTTTTTCTTGTATGCTCTTGTAACAATTTTCTTGTCAATTAAATGATCTACAATAACCATTGCTAATACTTTAGCTCCAGATGGTTTCTTATCTCCAGCTATTTGAACCATTGCTTCACTCATTCCACATTTTGTTTCATAAGCTTTATCTATTGCTTCATTTAAATAATGTTTAGCTTCTTTAAGATAACCTTCAGCAGTATGATGTTCATTATCATTTGTTTCATACGTATTTGCTTGTTCTGCGATATGATTTGAGCATGATTCTACCATTCCTACAACAGGTTGCATAGTATATCCTGTGGAGGGTATTGATGTAGATATTGAGTAAGGTGCCATATTGCTCTGACCAAAACCAGCAGCTACTACAGCTTCATCTACTTTAAATTCATTAAACTTTGGAATATTCATATCTATTATTATTTGTTTATATATTCCTAAAACAAACATTAAGTTTATGCATATAAAAATAAACATATTATGTCAGAATTTTTTAGAACCCAAATGGGCCGTAAATTAATTGATGGTGATATCCCTAATTTAGTAAATGTCTTAGAGAGAATTGCTACACAGTTAGAAAGAAAGAATAAATTAGATGAAAAAAAGTTTCTTTTAGAAGAAAGAATACAAAGACTTACTATAAAAGAAGCAAAGAAAAATGGCTAAGAAAGATATAACATATAAACAATTTATTGCTCACATGGATAAAGGCAATAAAGTTTATATGAAAAAACCTAGATCTTGGCAAAAGTGCTGGTTTTGGTGGGAAAGTAAAAAAGAGAAATGGTTCCTAAATAAAGCTTATGATAAAAGAGAAGATGGAAAAGTAATTCCTGAAAAATCTGTTTGGATAACTGCTAAGCAAATGGAAAGCCATTTAGATTTTATGGTAAGGCAAGGCTACAAATATAACATCGATGAGTAAATTACTATTAGCATTTTTATTGTTCTTTGTAGGACAAACAATGATATGGATACAAACTAATGGTCAATTTGTTTGGGAATGGTTTAAAAAGAATCCTCTTTTAGTATCTATCATAATGGGAACCAGTATAAGTTATGTTTTAATTTATGCTACAAAATTAATAGTAGAATACTATGATGGTCTATTATGGCCAGGTAGATTTATTGCTTTTGGTTCTGGTATTATTTCTTTTACATTTTTAACTTGGTATTTTTTAGGAGAAGGTATTACTACAAAAACTATTGTTTCATTATTCCTAGCATGTAGCTTAATAGGTATACAATTATTTTGGAAAGCATGAAAGATCCGTATAAAATATTAGGGGTTGATAAATCTGCATCCGATAAAGAAATAAAGAAAGCTTACAGAAAATTAGCAAAAGAAAATCATCCTGATAAAGTTGAAGGTAATGAAGATAAGTTTAAAGAAATTGCTGATGCATATGAAACTTTAGGCAACCAACAGAAAAAGCAAGCATATGATAACCGAAGAACTAATCCTTTTGGTGACTTTGGTGGTGGAGAGTTTGGTAGTATGTTTGAAGATTTACTAAGAAATCAAAACTTCAGTGGTGCATTTAATCAAAGATATGGTTATAATACTAAAGGGAGAAATACTACAGGAGTTTTAAGAATAACTTTAGCTGATGCATATTATGGAACCAGTAGAGATGTAGGTTTAGGAATGAAAACTTTAAAGGTAGATATTCCTGCTGGAATTAAATCTGGCCAAAAGTTAAGATTAAAAGGATTAGGTCAGAGAGGGCAAACTGAGGATTTAAATGGTGACTTAATAATGACCATTGAAGTTATAAATGATAACAATTTCTTTTTAGATAATCAAGGATTACATACAATTAAAAACATAAATTTATTTGATGCTCTGTTAGGTGGTAAAGATACTATTCAATGTTTTGATAAAAATATTACTTTTACTATTCCGAAAGGAACTCCTAATGGAAAGGTTCTTAGGATTAAAGGTAAAGGCTTTCCTATCTATAAACAAGAAGGTAAGTTTTCGGATCTCTTAATAAGTATCATAGTTAATATACCGTCTGATTTAGATGATCATGATCTTTACTTAATCCGACAAATAAAAGAGAAGAGAAATGGAAAATAAAGATTTTTTTGGACCAGAGTTTGTAAGAAGTTTATTATTAATGTTGGAGCAAACTGACTATAGGCAATATATGGATTTAAGTTATCATGTTTTAATGCAGAATCCTTCGTCGATTATTAAGAGGTCAGATCCAGATGATTTAAAAAAAGACGGAATAGATAAACTTATTAAATACTTTGAAAAGGAAGAAGAATATGAAAAATGTGGTAATCTTCAAAAACTAAAGGCTATGTTATTTCTAGGAGATGGGAATAAGTAAACTTTTTACAAAAAATACATATAATAATAAATAGAACAAAATGGAAACAAACTTAATCATAACCGATAATTTTTATACAGATCCTGATAAAGTTAGAGAATGGGTATTAGAGCAACCTTTTGATGTAAGAGGTAATTATCCAGGACAGAGAACAAAACCAGTTCATGATTGGACTGATTTAAAAGAAACTATACAAAAAATTGTATTCAATGCTGGAGGATTAATAACAGGTTGGGATTATGATTATACTACTGCATTTCAATATACTACTGAAAAGGATAGCAGTTGGATTCATGCAGATCATACTACAGGTTGGGCAGGTGTTTGTTACTTAACTCCTAATGCACCAGTATCTGGTGGAACTGGTTTATTTAAACACAAAAAAACCGGTTGGGAAAAGGCTCCTAGATTAAAAGACGGTAGTTATGATATGAAAAAAATGAAAAAACATACAGATCCAGATTCACGAGATTTTAGTAAATGGGATATGACTGCAAAGGTGGGTAATATTTACAATCGTTTAGTTTTATATAGAGGTGATATGTTTCATTCTTCATTAGATTATTTTGGAAAAGATTTAAAAGATGGAAGACTTTTTCAAACATTCTTTTTTAACACAGAATACTAAATAACATGGCTTTATTAGAATTTATATTTCAATCATTTTGGCATTTTGCTGGTACTCTTGTATTAATTAGCTTATTAGTACAATGGAGACCTTTTGCATCTAGAGGACAAGGTTTAACAGCAAAGCAATTTGATAAGATTTTAGATCAAATCAAAGAAAAGAAAAAAGGTAAATAATTAATTGTGCCTTGGTGTAACTGGCAACACGTCTGGTTTTGGTCCAGAAGAGTGGAGGTTCGATCCCTCCAGGCACAACCACGGGGTGTAGCGTAGCCCGGTTATCGCGCCACGTTTGGGACGTGGAGGCCGCAGGTTCGAATCCTGCCACCCCGACAATATTGTTTTAAAATTGTTAATAACTTTTTTAAAAAAACAAGAATTTATAGTTCAGATCCCAAGAAAATGTATTATATTTATATTATAATAAATTAAACGGAATATGACTGAACAAACAAACAACTTCGACTACCTACAATCCTTTATTGATGAAATGAAGGAATCATCTTCAGGTAACTACAAAATTGAAACTATTAAGAAACATTCTGATAGTGAATTTCTACAAAAGATTTTTAATTATACTTATAATCCTTATAAGAAATATAATGTAACAAGTAAGAACTGTAAAAAGAATTCTGAACTACTTGGACATGCAAATACTTATGGTAGCATTTTTACTCTATTAGATGATTTAGCAAACAGAGTTTGTACTGGGCATAATGCAATTGCAAATGTAAATAGATTTATCTTAGAAAATATACAATATGAGGATCTGATTTTTAACATTATTGATAGAGACCTTAAAATGGGTGCATCTACCAGTTCTATTAACAAAGTAATTCCAGGATGTATACCAACATTCAAGGTTGCATTAGCAAATCCTTATAATGTAAAAAGAGTAGATTTCCAAAGTGGAGATTGGTACGGTTCTAGAAAATTAGATGGAGTTCGTTGTATTTGCCGAAAAGAAAATGATATTGTAACATTCCTTTCCAGAAGTGGTAAAGAATTTTTAACTTTAGGTAATTTGGAAAATGAAATTCTAAAGATTCAAGGTAACTTTATTTTAGATGGAGAAATCTGTATGGTAGATGAAAATGGTAATGAAGATTTCCAAGGCATCATGAAACAGATCCGAAAAAAGAACCATCAAATAGATAATCCTAAATTCTTTGTATTTGATTATTTAACTTTAGAAGAATTTGATAATCAGATTGGAACTACACCATTAACTGAAAGACTTAGAAATGGATATGATTTACTTCCAGAAAATATTGATTCTACTCGTTTAGAATTTCTTCCACAGGATCAACTAACTACAGAGGAACAATTTACTGAAATGGCAAAGGATGCTGAAGAGGCAGGATTTGAAGGAATCATGGTTAGAAAGAATGTAGGTTATGAAGGTAAAAGAAGCCATAATCTTTTAAAGGTTAAAAAATTCCACGATGCAGAATATACTGTCTTAGAAACAATCAATGGAAATATCCGATGGACAGAAAATGGTAAACAAGTAGAAAGAGAATGTTTAAGCAGTATTATAATTGAACATAAAGGATGTAGAGTTAGTGTAGGATCAGGTTTCTCTAAAGAACAAAGAGAAATGTATTATGAATCTCCACAGGATATTGTTGGTAAAACAGTAACTATCCAATATTTTGAAGAAAGTAAAAATCAAACCGGTGGTTATTCACTAAGATTTCCTGTATTAAAACATGTTTATGCTAACGGAAGGGATTGCTAATCGCAGTCACCTTTTAAGTACATCTAATGTGTTCTACATATTTTATTGATAAATAATAAAAGGAAAATTTAAAGTGAGGCTATTTGAAGCAAATAAAAGAAATGTAATTACCATATTTGATGTGGATGATACTCTTGTAGTTACTCGCAGTAAAATTAAAGTTCATAATCCTAAAACTGGTTTTTCTACTGAACTTACTCCACAAGAATTTAATACATTTAGGAAAAGACCAAATGATAAGATGGACTTTTCAGATTTTCAAAGTTTAGATATTCTTAAGGCTGGTAAAATTATTGAATGGGTATTTTCTATTTTGAGAAGAACTATCCAAAAAGGAAAACCTGTTGGTATTATAACAGCAAGAGATGATTCAAAACTTATTCAGCAATTTTTAGCTCATAATGGTATTAATATAAATCCTCAATACATATTTGCTATTAATGATACTTCATTAGGTTTCAAAGGATCTACTGCTGAAAGAAAAAAGCAAGCATTTAAAAAATTTATTAAAATGGGATTTAATGACTTTACCTTTTTTGATGATGATGAAGAAAATATTAAACTTGCTAAATCTTTAAGTAAAGAACCAGGTATAAAAATGAAAGCTAAATTAATTAAAAGCAAATGGATTCCAAAGTTCAGCGACTTCAAATAAAATTACAAGTATTTAAAAATATACTTAATCAGATTACTAATCTTTCTGTAGCATCTACAAAAAAGGTTGGCTGTATGGCTTTAAGAAAAGATTTTAGTAAAATAGCTAGTTTTGGTTATAACGGATCTTTTAGTGGTGCTGAGGTTAATGAAGAAACTGGAACAGAAGAAGACAGCCTTACACCTGGTGAAAGTGGTTTTATTCATGCAGAGGTAAATATGATTGCTAAGTTTAAAGAAAATGATCCTGAAAACTATATTATTCTTCTATCATTATCCCCTTGTAAAATGTGTACTAAAATTCTAATTAATGCTGGCTTTAAGCATGTATATTGGATAGAAGATTACCGTGAAACAGAACACTTCAAAATATTTGATCAATGTAAAATTACTTATGGGACTCTAGATTCTCTCTTACAGGACTACCCTCTTATCAAAGAGTGAATATATACAAAAAAGTAGATCCCATTGATATTAGAAGCTATAACATTTAAGCTAGCATTAGATTTTTTTAAGTTCTTAAAAAAGAATAGAATAACTGCCACAAGTATTAAGATTGATTTTTTTGATAGAATCAAACACGAATATATTGACTTTGCAGATGTTGCTGCTATGGAAGCATGGTACAATAAAAATTATATTCCTCTTGATAATTGTTCATTAGGAGACTTATGTTCTATTCAAATTTTCTTAGCAGAAAGTGATACTTATAATTTTACAACCGAGTATAAAGCTATTGATGTAACTGGTGGTTTACAGTTAACAACTGGATCTGCATATGATCGACAAAGGAATAAAGGTAGACAAGTATTCATTGATAGACAGAAACAATTAATTACAAATGCTGTAAAGGATTATGTTAAATATTGGAGTGAGTTAAAATATATTTATGTAACTGGAATTTATTCTCCATGTTATGCAGTCCCTGGTTGGTCAGAAAATACATGGTATCTTAAATCATTTAGAGAAGCATTCATTACAAGTAGAGATACATCTCAGTTTCCATACAGTGATGTAAAAATTGAAGAATTTCCTCCAAACTAAAGATATTATAAAAGAAGAATAAATAAAAAAATATTTAACTCAATGGCATTCAACCTTAAAGAATATATTCTTTTTAGAACGGAGATAAAAAGAGAGCTCACAAATGCTGAGGTGGATACTAATTTTCAAATGGTATCTAACCCATGGGTAACTACACGATTATACGAAGAAGGTAATATTGTTTATCATCCAGTAATCGTTGATGATCCTACAACTACAGGTGAAGACCAGGTACTAGCATGGTGGAGAGCTAATAAAAGAACTACACAAGGAACATTTGTTACAAGTGAATGGGATATGGTTGGTGGTATCGGATCAGGTACACTTAACATACAGGGTGCTGATAGTTTTGGAAAAATTAGAGTTAACTCAACAGCAGCTACTGGACCTTTACAAACTGGTACAAATGCTTTATTACAGGCATCTATTCCAAATGATACATTTAATTTAATAGCTGGTGCTGGGATGCAGCTACAATATAATATAGCATCCAATTCAATTGTTTTAGTAAATACAGGAAGTACAGGAGAATCTAATACAGGACTTAATGTAGGTTTAGGTACTCATGAAGATGTATATGCTGGGATGTCTGGTACACAATTACAATTCTTTGGATTATCCGTAGGAAATACCGGATCTACAAATTCTCCATTATCATTGGCTTTAGATGGGGCGTCCAACAATAATAAATATAACTTTGATGCTAGCTTAGTTGACTTAGGAGAATTAAATAGTGGTTCCCCACTTATATCAATGCTTAGTGATGTTTCAACTACTGCACCTGCCGTTAATGATATTTTACAATGGGGTGGTACTGAATGGGTACCAGTAGCACTAGGATCACTAGGAGCAGTAAACATTTATAATGCCGATGGTTCTGTTTCTGTTGCAAACCGATTAGTTACTTTAAATGGTTCTGCTGGAGCATTACAATTTAATAGAGCATCTTTAGCAGGGACAGGTATTGAATTTACTAATACTACTGCTCAATCTTACTTATTAAATCTTAAACAATCAAATGCAGCTTTAGATACATCAATGGCTTTTTCTGAAGGCGGTGCTCCTAAATTTATAATAGGACGTTTTGGTACTGATGGTTCATTTGGTGTTAATGCAGGTAATGCTGCATTACAAGGCTTAACTGTTGATGATTTAAGTATATCAACCAACGGGGAACTTTATATTCCTCAGTTAGCGACTGATACTGTTACTACAGTTCATAACTTTAGAATACCTTTAGTAGATACAGCAGGAGCTGGTGAATTAGGTAGATTAGATAGTACTACTAATTATACAGCATCTTCATATTCAACCGAAAATGGTAATCTTGGCTATATCCGTACTTCACAGAACGGTACAATGGTGTTAAGCCATGAAAATGCATTAGGAGTTATTGGTCAGTCTATAGGTTTCCAACAAACAAATTATCATAAATATTCTGGAGGACTTTTAAATGGAATAGGTACAAAGAATATGTATTATGCTGATAGTGGTGCTGGTTCAAATCAAGAAGCTCAAACTTTAACACATTGGTTTTCACAAGCTGATGATCGTTTTATAATAAATCAAGCAACATCCCATTATAATATTGCTGTAGCCACAAATGCTACTAAATATATTGGTTCAAACATTGTACTTGATAATAAAGTAGGTTTGTCAATTAATGTTGGTCAAATTATTTCATTTACTAATTTAGGCGGTGGTGTAAATCCACAAAGAGTTGGTTTATATTCTAATGTTGTAGATTCAGAAGCCAATGATAGTGGAGAACCAGTATTAACAGATTTAATTGCTGATAGTGGTACATGGGCAGGTTATTTTGTAGGTTGTGTTAATATTGATAATGGTGGTTTAGTTCTTCCTTCTCTTGCAGCTAATCCTGCATGTAATGATGTTAGTGGTGGAACTATTTCAGATAGAACATTATGGATTAATTCTGCTAATGGACATTTATATAGAGGTTATGTTGATGTTGAGGCAGGAGGAAGTGGCGGAGCAACATCATTAGGACAATTAACTGATGTTAATTTAAGTGGTAGTATAACAGATGATAGTTTATTAGTATATGATGCTGCTTCAAATACTTGGCAAAATGCTACTTTATCTGCTTATAATTTAAATGCTGTACAATCAGGTTCCGATGCTGATTTATCTTTAGGAGATGGTACTTCATCAACAAGTGATGTTACTTTTATTGCAGGAACTAATGTAACTCTTACCGTTAATGCTGTATTAGATACTATAACTATTGATGCTGCAGGTGGTGGTGTACAAGGACCACAAGGTCCACAAGGACCAGGTGTTGGTTCACAAGGACCACAAGGTCCACAAGGTCAGCAAGGACCACAAGGTCCACAAGGACCACAAGGAGCTGGGGCGCAAGGGCCACAAGGTCCGCAAGGTCAACAAGGACCACAGGGTCCACAAGGACCTCAAGGTACAGGAGCCCAAGGACCACAAGGTCCACAAGGTCAGCAAGGACCACAAGGTCCACAAGGACCACAAGGTACAGGAGCGCAAGGGCCACAAGGTCCACAAGGTCAACAAGGACCACAGGGTCCACAAGGACCTCAAGGTACAGGAGCCCAAGGACCACAAGGTCCACAAGGAGATACTGGTCAACAAGGACCACAAGGACCACAAGGACCACAAGGAGCTGGAGCCCAAGGACCACAAGGTCCACAAGGAGTCCAAGGACCGCAAGGACCACAGGGTGCAGGTGCACAAGGACCACAAGGTCCACAAGGAGATACTGGTCAACAAGGTCCACAAGGACCGCAAGGACCACAAGGAGCTGGAGCCCAAGGTCCACAAGGTCCACAAGGAGATACTGGTCAACAGGGACCTCAAGGACCTCAGGGACCACAAGGAGCTGGAGCCCAAGGTCCACAAGGACCACAAGGAGTTCAAGGTCCACAGGGACCACAAGGTGCAGGTGCACAAGGGCCACAAGGACCACAAGGTCAGCAAGGTCCACAAGGACCACAAGGACCACAAGGTACTGGGGCTCAAGGGCCACAAGGTCCACAAGGTCAACAAGGTCCACAAGGACCTCAGGGACCACAAGGAACTGGAGCACAAGGTCCACAGGGACCACAAGGTAGTACTGGACAACAAGGCCCACAGGGACCACAAGGTCCACAAGGTACAGGTGCACAAGGTCCACAGGGACCACAAGGTAGTACTGGACAACAAGGCCCGCAAGGACCACAAGGTCCACAAGGTACAGGTGCACAAGGACCACAAGGTCCACAAGGTGGTACCGGTCAACAAGGACCACAAGGACCACAAGGTCCACAAGGTAGTACTGGTCAACAAGGACCACAAGGTCCACAAGGAGCTACCGGTGCCCAAGGACCACAAGGAGCTGGGGCTCAAGGGCCACAAGGACCACAAGGTAGTACTGGGCAACAAGGACCACAAGGTCCACAAGGTCCACAAGGTAGTACTGGTCAACAAGGACCACAAGGTCCACAAGGTAGTACTGGTCAACAAGGACCACAAGGTCCACAAGGTCCACAAGGTAGTACTGGGCAACAAGGACCTCAAGGACCGCAAGGTAGTACTGGTCAACAAGGACCACAAGGACCTCAAGGTGCAGGAGCACAAGGACCACAAGGACCACAAGGACCACAAGGTGCAACAGGTCAACAAGGACCACAAGGTGCAGGAGCACAAGGACCACAAGGACCACAAGGTAGTACTGGTCAACAAGGTCCACAAGGACCTCAAGGTACAGGGGCTCAAGGACCACAAGGACCACAAGGGCCACAAGGTATAACTGGAGCACAAGGTCCACAAGGACCTCAGGGTGCTGTAGGGCAACAAGGACCTCAAGGTCCAACAGGTCAACAAGGCCCACAAGGACCACAGGGTTCAACAGGTCAACAAGGACCACAAGGACCACAAGGTAGTACTGGCCAACAAGGACCACAAGGACCACAAGGTATAACTGGAGCACAGGGGCCACAAGGACCACAAGGTGCAACAGGCCAACAAGGACCACAAGGACCGACAGGTCAACAAGGACCACAGGGTCCACAAGGTAGTCAGGGTAACACAGGACCACAAGGACCACAAGGACCACAAGGTGGACAAGGAAATACTGGACCACAAGGACCACAAGGACCACAAGGTAGTCAGGGTAACACAGGACCACAAGGACCACAAGGACCAACTGGACAACAGGGACCACAAGGACCACAAGGACCTCAAGGACCAAATAATGCTTTAGATGCAACCTTATTAATAGGTAATACTACAGGTGGAACTAATATAGCAGTTTCTGCTGGTGATGATATAACTTTTACTTCTACGAGTAAAGTAACAACAAGTGGTGGAGGCGGTGTTGCAGCTAACATATATCCGCAAGCGTATTTTAGTGATGGTACTAAAATACTTCTACAAGATCTAATGGGTAACACTACAGTTAATACAGGAGCCACAGTGGAAATTGGTTATCCTTTAGGTAATTATTGTAATATGGCTGGTGCGAATGCTACTACAACATATGCATTTACTAATAATGCTGCCGGTACAGCAATAGTTGGAGGATTTGGAAGAATACTTATCAATACTGCATCTCAACCATCTGTTACTGGTGCAACTTTAATTAAAGGTGATACATGGTTACTAAATACTGATATGTATATGACTATTCAATTTAATGGTAATGCAACTCAATATTGGTTTGAACAAATAGCACCTTAATAATAATTATTTTCTATGAGAAAGATAATTTCAGGTAGAAGACCAACTGGTGCAGCCTTTAAATTTAGGGTTGACCTTTCTAAGTCATCATCAGGAAGTAGTAGTAATACAAGAATGATATTGCCTTTTAATACAGGTTCTCCAGCAAGTGGTGGAGCGATGTCCATGTCTATAGATTGGGGTGATGGTAGTACTACAGAATTAAATAGTGCGAATTTTAATATAGCAAGACTTCATATTTATTCAAGTACAGGTACTTATTTAATACAAATTAGAGGAGCTATTAGAGGTTGGGAATTTGGTGTAATGAGCTCAGGTAGTGATGATGCTGTAAAAGTTATATCTATTGAAGAATGGGGAGATTTTATATTCAGTGAAAACAGAGCATTTTCAGGTTGTAGTGAACTTGTACAAATAATTTGTCCAGATTTACCTTATTTTGAATTGAATGACGCAGGCTTTAATACGTTTACTGGTTGCGTAGCATTAGAAAGAATTAATAGAATAGCTGAGTGGAATGTTACGACCCTTAATACAGGTTATTCAATGTTTTTTAATTGCCAGAAATTGCAATATGGAGATTTGTCTACTGGGGCAATTAATCTTTCTAGTTGGGATGTAAGTAACTTTATTAGCACGGCTTATATGTTTTTTAATTGCCAGCAATTGAATGCAAAAATGTTTACATTAACTAATTCCACTAATAGTATTGAGGCTATGTTTTTGGGTTGTGATGAGTTTAATAATGGAGGAACTTTTAGTATAGAAAGCTGGGATACATCTAATGTAACTACAATGCTTCAAACTTTTAGTAGGGCTTACAAATTTGATAGAGACATTAGTTCTTGGGATACATCAAGTGTAACTAATATGAGTAGTCTGTTTAATGGAATGAATGATCCAATGGCATTTAATCAACCGATTGGTAGTTGGGATACATCGAATGTAACTAATATGAATGGAATAATGAGAAATTGTAATAACTTGGATCAAGATTTAAGTAACTGGGATTTAACTGCTGTAAATACTAATCAAGGTGGAAGTCAAGTACCACTATGTACCTCTATATCAAATAGCTTTACATTTCCTATGGTATTAAGTACAGCTAATTATGATGCATTACTTATTGCCTTAGATACAGTTACATACCCTTCTTTGCCAACTTCAACTATAGGATTTGGTTTAAGTAAATATTCGGCTTCACCATCAGCAGCCGCTACAGCAAGAGCATCTTTAGTAACTAAGTTTGGTGGTATAGAAGATGGAGGACCAATATAAATAATAAAATATGGCAGCAACAGATATTATACCATTAAGAGATGATTATATAGTAGTTTATACTGATTCTAAAAAAGCTACATATTTATTTTCAGCATTTGGAAATCCAAAATCATATATAACTATAAACGATGGTTTAGCTTTTAATAGTTATGCTACTTTAGAAACTTATAATGCAGAGATGGTTAGCTTAGGGCAGCCTACGTTGGCTGTTGATCCATTTGGATTCCAGCCAGAGTCAGGAGAATAAAAATAAAAAGGATGAGAAAAATAATTTCAGGTAGAAGACCTAGTGGTAGAGGCCCATTTAAGATGGAAATTGATACTACAAAAACTGGTCCTAAAACTTCAGCAAATAATCAATTTGTTTTTCCTATTTATAATGGTACAGATTATTTTGGATATGTTATAAATTTTCAAATTAGTTGGGGAGACGGTACTACATCTGATGTTGATTCTACTAATTACCTTACTGCATGTACTCATACTTATTCTTCATCTGGTGTTTATACTGTATCTGCTGAAGGTAATATAGCAGGATTTAATTTTTGGGGCCTTTCTTATAGTGGTGGTGTTGCAGGTAGAGGTGATGCTGCAAAGGTTATAAAAATTCTTCAGTGGGGTGATTTAAATATTACTGGTGGTGCTAATGTAAGTGGTGTTATTGGTCGTGGTCAAGTATTTAGAGGCTGTACCAATTTATCAGCTATAGAAGCTACTGATACACCAACCTTTAATTTTTTACCAGGGTTTGGGCCTAATAGTTTTGGACAAGTAATATATGGTACTTATGGATTTTTAACGGAAGCTACTAACTTAGTAAGAATAAATAAGCTTGCTGATTGGAATGTAGGTATGACAAAAAGCTTACATGGTTTCTTTAATGGTTGCAATAATTTATTGTATGGTGATATGGCCACCGGTGGAATGGACTTTCAGAATTGGGATGTGAGTAGAGTTAATACATTTTACACAATGTTTCGAAATGTGACAAAGGCTAATTTTAAAATGTGGAGTAGTTTTGGTACAGCAGCAACAGTTCTTTCAGTTAATTGTTTTGCTATGTTTGATGGAGCTGCTAATTTTAATAATGCATCTTCCTCAACCATTGATAATTGGGGTTCAGATTTTGGTAAAGTTACAAATTGTAATAGTATGTTTAAAGGAGCTAGACTTTTTAATAGAGACATTAGTGGGTGGGATACATCAAACGTAACAAACATGAGTCAAATGTTTTCTGCAACTGTAGCAGTTCAACCTACGATATTTAATCAACCTATTGGAGCATGGGATACCTCAAGTGTAATTGATATGAGAGGAATGTTTACTGCTGCTGATTCATTTGATCAAAATTTAAGTAATTGGGATGTAAGTGCATGGTCTCAAGGTAGTTTTGGATTTCCACCATTAACACAATCAACAGGTAACTTTAAACTATCTACGGCCAATTACGATGCTTTATTAATTGCATGGGATAATTACACTTACCCTAGTTGGCCAGGTGTTAGGGTTGTAGATTTTGGGGATAGTCAATATTCTTTAACATCACCAGGTAATTCGGTAATCAATGCTCGTAATTCATTAATAACTAAATGGGGCGCCATCAATGACGGAGGCGGCGTATAAAATAAAAAATAGTAATGGCAACATTTGAACCTTCAGTAAATTCATATTATATTATATACACAAATGATGTTAAAAATACATTTAGTAATTATGTTTGTGCAGGACCTATGGGCGGGGGCTTAAGTACAAGAACTCTTGAAATAAATGTTAATGCCGCATTAATAAATACTTACACATCTTTTGCAGCATTTAATAATGAACTATCTACTCTTAAAGTTGGAACGCTAACAAATGATCCTTTTCTTATAAGTAGTTATAATTCTACTGTAAGTACAGATGATGATGGGAATGAAGAATCTAACTTTTAAACTATTTACTTTTTTCAGGTATAATAATAAATAGACAATAATGCAAAAAAATAAAACAGAAGATCTTTCGAAAACCGAGGTTATAGAAAAGACTTATTATCAATGGATTAAAGGAGACGATTCAGGATTGGTTGTTACTATTAAAGAAGAGGATGATCAATGGATTCATTTTAACGAAGGTGGTAGATTATCTAAAGATTTAAAATCCGAATACATACAACAATTAGATTCAGATATTGCTGGTGAATTTGTAAAAACCGAATCATCAGGTATAGATCCTTTAAATGTTAGCGCAACTCCGAAAAGTAAAAATGAAAATGTTAACATTCCTCAGATAGATACACCATCTCCTATTAGAGTTTTATTTAATAAACAAAAGAAAAATAATAAAGTAAAGCTTCTTTTAGAATTTCCAATAAACATTCCTCAAAAAGATGTTTATGAATTAATGAGTACTTCTTTTGATAAGAATGAAGTTAATGATGTATTACAGTCATTTATTTTAGATCAATTATCTGAAGATGAAATATTAAGCTGTTTACATAACAGTGTACAATCATTAATTGAGAGCAAGTACAAAGGAGAATAGCACACTTTATAACTAGTAATATATAATAAAATTAATCATATGAGCGAAACTGCAAACCAAACTTCAACAATGCCTAATCGTCAACAGAGAAGAGGGGCAATGAAATACCAAGGAATTCTTAAAATGAAAAATAAACTTCCATTTAAAGAATGGTTAGAAATATGTAAACAGACTCGAGAAAAAGGCCAGGAAATTCACCAAGCAAATGTAGAAGCTGCTGATAAGGCAATCTATGCTAAGTATGAAGAAATAGAAAATAGCAAAATAGCAGAGTGGAAAGAAGAAGGTTATACTAAAAGTGAAATTGAAAAATTAAGAGAAGCCTATGCTTCCATTATGATTAAAGATAAAGAAAACTGGCATAAAGATAAAAAGGTAGCCAGAAAAACTATTAAAGACCTAAGAACAAAATTATATAAAAGAAAATCCTAAATGATTAAGATAATTTTAGAACCTGCCAGAAATGGTGTAATTAAAAAAGTCGTTGATGATAATCATGGCGGAGGTAGAGAGCATTTCACCTCAACAGATGTTTATGAATCGGCAGAAGGTGATAAAAATAAACTTAATTATATAAAAAGATTCTTTTTTGATTTATGTGATGATTTAGGTTTAGATGTTGGTAGTAAATTTAATTCCGAAGTTTTAAATATTAAAACAGATTGGGGTACTCACTATGAACCTACTAAAAAAGACATTGATCAAAAAATAAAGAAACTTAAGAGTGAGCTTGAGTTATTAGAAGAATGGAAGAACATATAGAATTTAACTTTATATACTCCAATGATGCATTACGTGTTAAAACATTTTTAGGAAATGTTCCTAGAAGTATTGAGTGTATAAATTATATGGATATTTTCAATAAACTCACCAAGAATGATTTTTATCAATACGAACCATCTGATGCAGTAGTCTCTTCATATTTAATGAGACAGTTACAAAATGCAATAGGTCGTAATACCTCAACTACTATCTTTTATGTTTTAGGTAGTTTGACAACTGAGACTGTTGGTGGGATAAAAGAATACGTATCCACATTATCAAACAAACCTATTACATATAAAATTTATCATTCACCTGATATTATAGTCAACGGTACTGCTGAGTTATTCGATGACATAATAGAGTTTGAATGAAAGCCCATAGAATATTCGACAAAGGACAAATAGTATATTGTTTATTAGCATCACATACTAACCCAAACATTTTATTACCAGTTAAAGGTAAGATCTTAGATTCCAAGTGGGATCCAGTTAATCCTTTATATCAAATTAGGATTATTAAGTTTTATGATAATATGAAATTCATAAAGCAACATTTTTTTGATATGAATTTTAGGCATGTGTTTGAAAACCGAGCTAGAAAAATGATTCTTAAAGCAAAGGATTATAAAACCGTTAGATCATTAGAAGAAAGACTAAATGAAAAAGATAGAGAAAGATTTTATGTTGTAGTAGAATCAGTTATGTGTACTAAAACTAAAGTTAGTTTATCTAAGCTTTTTGAAAAGGTTCAGTTTTACATGATTTCTAAAAACCTAAAAGAAATAAAAGAAATTTCTGCAAGACCATTTTTTAAAGGTCCACTCTCTTTAGATAGTGTTAAAGAATTTGATGCTAGATTTAAGAAAGGATTTTATGATAAGTTTATGATGAGTGATATTGACATTGACAAATATCTAAATAGCTTAAGTTAAATATATAATAAAAATACTCTTTTTTAGAATATGAAATTCAGTGATAGAATACGAGATCTCAATGATGCAATGTTTCCAACTATTGATAAAAACAATCCTAATGTAATAGGGGCGTTTGGTGGAGAATCTGTTGGATTTGCTAGAGGAGTTGCAGAACAATATTCTTCTGGGTTTTATCAAAACACAGCCCCTGCTGATGCATTTACTGTCCCTACAGCTATGGCTGGTAAAGATTTACCTAAATCTATTGGTAACTCATATGCATTATTTAACTTTCAAGGTTTTAGTGGCGGGTTAGAAAATACAGCTTCTGCTAATTATATTGATAGCGATGGAAATCCTCTTATGGGAGGTAAAGATGCACATAGTGTTTCAATACCAAAAATTATAAATTTCTTTGATACTCACTATAAAAAAATAAATTATAAACCTGCAGATTTTTTATATTCTAAATATTACAAAAAAATTCCAGTTAATCATTTAGTTACTTTAAGAAGATTTCCAACTCCTATTCCAGATAACATTTATGATTTAAAAGAAGCACAAGCAGCTAAGAAAGAAGGTGAAAAACCAAAAAAGATAGGTGAGACTATTTATACTGCAGGTGTTACTGCTGTTACTTATTTAGGAGAAACTGCTGGTAATACATTAGAAGATATATTAACAATGTCTTTTGGTACTAATTGGAAAGAAATTGAATCTGAAATGGAAGCCATAGCTTCTAATGATGGTGGATATACTTCACAGCCGTTTTACAGTAAGATAGGTGGAATTGGTAGAGCAACGACAGATGCTTTAGCAGGAGTTACGTCTGGTGAAAAATTTAGAAAAGGAATAAATTCAACAGATGATAAATTAGGTACTACTTATGCTAATTTTGTATTAGGGCCAGTGAATGTAGTAAACAAAACTAATATTAGAGATAGAGGATTAAAGTTTCAAAATGATATGAAGCTTAAATTTGAATATGAACTTAAATCATTAAGTTATGTTAATCCTAAAGTTGCTATGATTGATATTATGAGTAACATGTTAACTATGACAACTAATAATGCTCAATTCTTTGGTGGAGGCCATAGGTATTATGGATCTGCTGGTGCTGTTGCAAATCAATTTGGAGATATTAATAAATTAAAAGGTGGAGATTTCTCAGGATATATGGGGAGTGTAGTTCAAGATGTTGAGACAGGTTTTAGTAATTTATTTGGAACAGGTGATGGTGGATTTGATGCTAATAGTATAGTAGATGGATTAAAGAAAGTTGGAACTACTATGTTAGGAAATGTATTAGGTGGATTCTTAAGTGGAAATGTAGGTGCTGTTAGTGGTACACAAGCTACAAAAACTTTTATTAGCGGGGAGCCTACTGGTAATTGGCATGTGACTGTAGGTAATCCATTAAATCCTATTGTTATGATGGGTAATATGATATGTGATAATGCTACAATGACACTAGGGGCAGGTTTAGGTTATGATGATTTTCCTATGGAGGTATCTTTTGAGTTAGATATTAAACATGGTAAGCCTAGAGATAAAGGTGATATTGAAAATATGTTTAATGCAGGTCGTGGTAGAATATATGCTTCTGCTCAAAATGTTGATGATATATTAAATTTAAAAGGATTAGAAGTTCAAACTTATGGATCTAAACCAGATGTTGGTACATCTTCTATACAAAAAAGCTCGAATGAAGGTTTAGCTACAGGTAGTGCAAATAATGAAAGTATTGGTAATGTTGGTGGAAGTGGTGATGGATCTAATATGAGTGCAAATGCAGCATATGTTTCTAACTTAACGAGTATGATGATTGATTCTTAAAAGATAAACGAATATGGATATAAGATCTTTAACATTAAAAAATAAATTGACTATTGAAGATACTGGAGAACAGTATTTTGATTTAACGGCTCCTTCTTTTACTTATATAACTGACCAAGGTATTAAGGCATTGCATTATGTTATGCAAGATCAAGTAGGTAGAGTAGATAAAATATCCGAAATTTATTTTGGTACTGGAGAATATATTGATGCTATATGTATAGTTAATAATATCTTTAATCCTTTTAGTTTAAATGAAGGTGATATATTAGTAATTCCTAATCTTAATAATTTAGATCTGTTATATAGAAGACCTAATCCAGCATCTAGACCAAATGCAGTATTAGCACAATATGTTAATACAGATGTACAAAGTGAAATTGATCAAAGCAGAGTTCAAAGATTAATACAAAAAGCTAAAACTAAAAAAGATGGTGTTAAAGCTCCTATCCCACCTAATATGTTACAACAAGGTCAAGATGCTAAGATATACGAAGGTGGTAAAATATTACTAGGTGCTAATCTAAAAACACGAAAATAGTTAAGTTATGTCTGAGAGTATAGTTGAAAGAAACATATTAACAATTATAGAGCCAGCCATAGAATTAGATCCATTAGAAATTTTTGATGTTGAAAGTGGTTCGGATAATTCTATGGGAGCAGAGATGAAAGAAAAACCTTCAAAGGTAAGTTCTTATATTCCATTAGTAAGAGTTAATAATTATGAACTTCAGGGTGATAGATTAAATTTCTTTTCTTTAAAAAATGATGGGTTCTATCCAACATGTAAAATAATATTTGAAGACGTTGATGGATTCTTTACTGCTAGATTCTATCCTAAAGATGGTGATATTATTCAAGTTAATATTAGATCACAGGGTGATGAAACTACATTTAAGCCTATAAGAATAGATTTTACAATAGTAGATATTAAGCCTATTGGTGGTGGGGGTGGACAAGAAGCTAATAAGTATATGGTATTAGGTAGAATGTTTGTTCCTAACTTATTTACAGAAAATGTAGAATATGAAGAAGATGTTACTAGTTTTGATGCCTTATTAAATATTGCAGAAAAATTAAAATTAGGATATGCTTCTAATATTGAAGAAACTGCTGATCAAATGACTTGGACAAATCCTAATGATACAACAGAAACGTGGATACAGGATATTGTAGCAAATAGTTATTTAAATGATGAAACATTTTTTACTGCTTATATAGATCCTTACTATTATTTAACTTTAGTTGATGTAAATAGATTCTTTAGCCAAGAAGGAGCTATTGAAGCTAGCCAAACATTTAGCCAAAATGCTGGAGATAATTTTAGTGCTGAAGGTGCCGATGGGCAAGAAGATAATTTTCCTAATTATTTAAGTAATATGATTCAGATGCAAGGTGGTGCTAGATATATTTCCAAACATCAAATGGTTAATAAGAGCGGAGAAATAAGTAAAGCAAACGGTTATAAAAGATATACTCAATATTGGGATCTTAATGCTAAAGAATGGGTAAGTGAATTTGTTGATCCTTTAACAAACAATACACCAGGAATGATACCAGCAACAAAAGGTAGAATAATTGATGGTGAAGTAGAAGGACCAAGAAATGATCAAGTTAAATATAAGTACTTAGGTACTCAAGGCGATAATGTTCATCCTGAATTTCAGTATAGTACAGTTCTTAATTATCAAAATATTACTGAGATTAATAAAATAGGAATGGTTATTGACTTAGATACAGTTAATCCTGCTCTTGTAAGATATAGTAGAATTTATGTTCAAATTTTAGAATATGGAAGCCCAGTACAAAATACTTTATTAAATCCAAGTAATAGAGAACTTGAAGGTGAACAAACTCCACAAACAAGATCATCAGACGAAACGGGAAATGATGCACAAACATCAGGTAATCAGAATGGAGTAGTAAATGAATATCTTACTGGGTTTTATGTAATAGCTGGAGTAGAGTGGATATTAACCAAGCCAGGTGTATTAAGAATGAGACTTAAATTACAGCGCCGAGAGTTTACTCCATCTACTTAAATAAATATAAAAAGAAAACTAAATTATGCCATTAATAGATTATGCAAATCCAGCAGGAAGTCAAGGACTACAGCAATTAGCTGGCCCTTTCGGTTCTTTATTAGGGCCGGGTGCTTCATTTCCTGCAAGTTATGATTATGCTAAACGATTTGTTAATAATTCTACAACTGCTGAAGGTAGTGGTGGTAATGGTGTTACTGCTTTAGATGATCCTACTTATTTAGGATTCCAATTAATGTTTGATCCATTTAGCCCATTATTTGCTGGGGCTGGGATTGGTAGCCCAGGTATAGGTAACGATGCTTTACCAGGTTCTGGTGGTAGTGGTAATTTAGGAAGTTTAGCTTCTCAGTTTGGTATTCCTAATCCAGGGGATGAAACTGCTGGTGTAGGTTATGATAAGTCGGCTAATGCTATAGGTTATTTAAATAAGATTGGAGAAGGTACACGAGCTAAGTATTTGCAAGCCTTTGTTCAAGGAATACAAGAAATCAATAGAACTCGTCCATATTATTGGCAAACTATTGAAGGTTTAGATGAAGCCTGGGGAAAGGCTACAGATTTTAAATTGGACCCTTATACAGGTAGTGCACCTGGTGCAGGTATAACTATTGGTTGTTTAGAAGCAATAGATTTAAAATTAACTGCATTATTTAGTTTATATAAAATGGCTGTTTATGATGTTCAATATAAGAGGTGTATTTTACCACCTAACTTAATGAAGTTTGATGTATATGTTTATATTCAAGAAATAAGAAAATTTAAGACAGTAAGAAATTGGTTAACTACATTTAATCCTAGTAAAAATGGAGAAGATACTGCAAACTTTACAAATGAAAATACTTCTCAAGTAGGTTTTAAATTTACAGACTGTACTTGGGATATGGCTGCTACTGGTAAAGTTTTTGAAACTGTAACAAATTCTGGGGGAACTATAGCTACAACAAGCATAAAGTTTGGTTATTCTAATATAGAACAACAATCTCAGTTTTCCGGTTTTGATGGTGCTCTTAAAGATTGGACTCTACAGCAATCCAGTGCAAAGCTAGGATCAAGAGTTAAAAAGTTTGCTAAAGATCAAGTAAATAATATAGCAGCTGGTGCAGTTAATCAAGCTCAAAGAACTGTATCAAGTGCAATACAAGGAATTACTTTAGGTAATGTTTTTGGTGCACGAAATGAAATATTTGCTGCTATACAAAATCCACAAGCTTTAGCAAATGCTGCTGTAGGTGCAGCTGTTCAGGCAGGTGAAGGTTTAGGTGAATCATTAATAAACTTATTTAGAGACGGTGTTGATAAAATAGGTAATGCATTTGATCAACCTACAGCAGCCGGAAGTATAATTTCACAAACAGTTGGAGATAATATTTTTGCTGATGCAACTAATCCACCTGATGGGCCTGCATCTGGACCAGACTTAGGAGGAAATATATTTGCAGCAGGGGCAGGCGGTCCGTCTTTAGAATCTACTAATGTGTTTGGTGATACTCCTCCAGGTAATAATTCCGATATAAGCGGGGAAAATATTTTTAGTTAATGGGAAAAGTTAATCCAGCAAATTTTAATGCCGACGATTTGCGAACTACTCAATGGGTAGGAATCGTTGAAGATACTAATGATGATATCTTTGAAGGTAGATGCAAGATTAGGGTATACGGTAAAATGGATGATCGTGTAGATCCTGAGGATCCACAAAGTGCATTTAAGATTCCAACCGTTGCTTTACCTTGGGCAAGACCTCATCAATTAATGTATGGTGGTAGTAATAGTGGAAGCGGTAAATTTGAAATTCCTAAATTAGGTTCTATTGTTAGAATTACATTTGACAATGGTAATTATTATCAACCAGTTTATCATGAAAACATTTATCCTTCAGATGAAACAAAAGCTGAAGTAGAACCATCCTACCAGAATTCTCATGTATTAATTTATGATACAGCATTTGGTTTAACTGGAGAATTACAGGATGGTGTCTCAGAAGTAACCAACGAAAGAGAAGGTGAACATATTAAAGTTTTCTTTACAGAGGAAAAAGGATTAATGATGGACTATACTACAACAGAAGGTCCAACCACAGTAAATGTAAAACCTGATAACTCTGTTGAAATAATAAATGCAAACGGAGATTCTATTGTAATGCTTAATGATGGAAATATAACATTTACACATTCTGCTCAATTTACAATTAATAGTGGAGCTGATACTGTAATTAATGCTGATGCTAATTGTCTTGTTAACTGTGTTGATGCTGTGATTACCGCTACAGGATCTACTCATTTAAATTCTCCAAAGATTACATTAGGAGAACAAGGCACCGATGCTGTACTTAAAGGTACTCAGTTTATTAATGATCTTTATAATAATCATACACATATTGGAAATCATGGTTCACCAACCAGTCCTCCAATGGCACCAGGAAATCCTGCATTAAGTACAAAGAATACAACTGACTAATATATAAACTATAAATTAAATAATTAAATTATGCCATTAGTACCATCAATAATATTAGCAGCTATGGACTCAGCATTTGTTGCAGGAATCACTGCAATGGAGGAAGCTGCTCAGACTAACATAGACAATTCAAAGGAAATAGTTTCTGAAACTCAAATTAAAGCAGCAGGAGGAGCGGCCTTTGCTGCTATAGCGGGCCCTGCTATCGATGCATACATAAGATCACAAACTTTGATTGTACCACCAGGACAACTTGTAGTGGCACCGCCACCGGCAGGTACTGGAGCAACCACAGCACCATCTCCACCAATTATTCCTGTATAACTTAAACAATCAACTAACTTATAAGTATAACTAATATTAGATACCTAAAGAGTAATATATAATCTATAATAACTTCTAAAAATAAAAAAATGATTGAACAAGAAATTACCGTACAATTAAGTGATGATCCATTTGATACAAAAACAGTAAAGGTACAAGTACCGCATGGAGTCAAACTTATGTGTAACGAATCATATGCACCTGATGTATTATCTATGTATGGTGTAACTGATGCCACTCTAAAGAAAGCACAACTAACAGAAGATAAAGTTGACTATACTACAAGAGGTGAAATATCCTTTATATCAGAAGATAGGACTAGGGCATTAATTGATATTCAATCAAAACATACCGCTTATTGTGTATTAACCAAAGAACCTGATTATATTGTAGAACAATTAAAGGTAGGTATGGAAATTGATGTAAAAATTAAAACTAGTAAAACTGGTGATGTTATCGCTTCAATTTCTGATGCTTTAATGGAAGTTAAGTTAAAAGAAATAAAAGATGCTATTGGAAACAGTTCTATAGGTTTTACTGGAAAAGTTAAAGAATTAATTCATGGTGGTTATTGGGTAGATGTTGCAGGTATTAAATGTTTTATGCCAGGATCATTAGGAGGTTTAAATAAATTACATGACTTCAATGCTATTGTAGGAAAGGATTTAATTGTTATGCCAATTACATTCTCTAAAGAAAAAGACACTGTTGTAGTTTCTCATAGAGAATATTTAAGAACAATGATTCCTACTACTATTGAAAATCTTAAGGAAAATATTAAAGAAGAAAAAGTTGGTTTTGTTACAGGTACTACTAAGTTTGGGGTATTTGCTGAATTTGACGAATGTTTAACTGGGTTAATTCCTAAGGCTGAATTAAGTGAAGAATATCAAAATGCTTTAAATGATAAAAGTATTAAACCTGGCGATGAAATTAAATTTTGGACTAAAGAAATTATTACTGATAGGAAAATCATATTAAGTCAGTTAGGTCCTAAAATTGATTTATGGGATGGTGCAGATGAGAAATATAAACCTATGATGGTTACTGAAGGAAAAGTAACTAAATTA
>Ga0315316_10000241_pt1 | contig 34313 bp, 50 predicted proteins | sample M160m3416metaG_FD_203702 | JGI IMG/M metagenome (GOLD analysis project Ga0315316, IMG submission 203702) | Ammonia-oxidizing marine archaeal communities from Monterey Bay, California, United States - M1 60m 3416 | ecosystem: Environmental > Aquatic > Marine > Intertidal zone | place: USA... | reverse complement strand
TTAAAAGATTTCTATGATGGCCAAGTTAAGAAGTATCAAGGCAAAAAGGATACGGCACAGGAGCTTAAAGAGTATTATGAGTATCTTTTTAAATAACATCTTTATAAACGAGCTTGAGCGACTGCCAAAGGTTGCGTTTATAATCCTGTTATAAGCCTAAAAGATTTCTTTTTTCTTCTTCATCCAGCTCAACACCTGCATTTATTATTTTGTTTACTGCATCGGCCCTAAGATTCATTGCGCTTGCTTCTGCGTTTAGATCATCTTGCAATACTGGTATATGACTGAAATCCGGTTTGATATAAACACCTTCATCGATTAGGCCTAATTGCTGACTCATAGTTGCGTACATCTGATTGGTTTCCGGAATAATAGTATCCTGGTAACTCATTCTCATTCCTTCCTTTATATTGGTAAAAGTAGATCCCTTTGCTTGACTAAATAGATAATAAGAAAGGCCATAAGCGTCAATGATTGCCATCTTATCTTCCGTTAGTTCCTCGAATAACATAAGATCCTTAGTTGGATAAGACATTGGAGTCCAATTAACATCCGACTCAGTCATAACCAATTTATCTTTGCTTCTTTTTAACCAATCTGCCTGTATCTCATCTCTTTCCTCTGGAGTCATAGGAAGAGAACCGCCCATGTCACTTTTCTTGCTTGATAGGATTCCAATTGCACCCATATTTTCAAGGATAACATTTCTTTTATTATACTGAGCCATTATATTACTTAGAGGATATTTAAGCGTATCAATTCTATTAACGGGGTTCAACAGGTTTATTCCATCCGGAGTGTTTAGATAAACCATATCTTCAACTTCAATAATATCTTTCTTTTGAGTATCATACCAAAATTGGAATTCCTTTATTAATCCATTGGTGTCCAACTGATCCAAGTACTTACCCGTTCCAACAATCTTAATTTGATTACTCGGAAGAGGAACAAACAGGTTTCGAATATCAAAGGAGCGTTTTGGGCAATAGGCAAAAGAATTATTAAAAAGTCCATCATTAACAGCGAGTGAATAAATTACATCCGACCACGATTGAGTTGGGTTTGGTTGATTAATCAAGTCCTGCATCCAATGAGATTCAACCGGATTACCTTCCAAGTCACAAACTTTTGGAACACCACTTGACATCATTATTGCACGCTTATTAATAACCGTTCTTAGTTCGGGAATTTGTATATACAGCTCATAAGGTTTATCAGTATCGATCCAAGTTGGCTTAGTATTCCCCCAAAATTGGTTGTGCTTTCTGCTCAACATCTTCATTAAATTGTCGTTTTTACCACTTGATATCCCGAATAGATTAGTCCAAAAATTGTTCTGCATACAAAAAAAATGTAAAAATTTCTACCAATAACGGTAAAAATAGTTAATTTTAAAAATAAATTCCTTATAATGCAGAGATTAATAAAATGAATAATGCAATGAACAAGAATTTTAATCAGTATTCTATAAAATCTTTTAGCAATTCTATTAAGGATATTTCACTGGGAAAGCGAGAAGTGGCAATGTACTTATCTAAGTTTGACACAATCGACTCTGATAATGATATGATAGTTAAAGGAGCATTCGAAAAAAGCATTCGTGAGAGAGGTCCAGAGTCAAGTTCAAACAGAAACATTGCCTTCCTTAGATACCATGATTGGCAACACCCAATAGGAAAGTTTTTAAAATTAGAAGAAGATCAGAAAGGATTATTCGCAGTTGCAAAGCTGAGTACAAGCACAAAAGGAGAGGATGCACTAAGAGATTACGAGGAAGGAATTATAAAAGAGCATTCTATTGGATTCCAATATATGACTGATAATGTTAAGTGGGTTGAGGAACAGGGAGAAAAGGGATATTATCAGATTGACGAAGTAAAGCTGTTTGAAGGTTCAGCGGTTACCTTTGGAGCAAACGAGTATACAGAGACTCTAAGCGTAGGTAAAAGTCAAGACAATATATCTGCATTAGGAAAACTAACTAACGAAATTAACGTAGTAACAAAAGCATTGATAAATGGAAGAGGTACAGACGAAAGGATGTACAATTTAGAAATGAAACTAAAATATTTAAACTCACGTTTAGTTGATCTTGCATTAACCAAGCCTGTTTTCTCCAAGACAGAAGAGGTTCAGCAAATCAATCATAAACAAGGTTTTGATTGGAGCAAAGTAAATGATCTTTTAATGACTAAGGAAACATTTGCAGACTATCCACAACAAGCGGTAAATAATGCCAAAAAAGGAATTGAATTGAATGAAGCAGTAAACAACAGGTGCGCAACCGATGTAGGTAAGCAAAGAGCACAAGACATTGCGAACAAAAGAGGACTTTCTTTAAGTGTTATTAAGCGTACTTATAGCTATTTATCAAGAGCAGAGGAATATTATAATGCAAATGATACAAAAGCCTGCGGAACGATATCTTACTTGTTATGGGGAGGGAAAGCAATGAAATCCTGGACAGAGAAAAAGATAAAAGAAATCGAAAACAATTAAATAAATTTTTTTAAAAGATGGAAAATTTAAACATTACACCGGAAGAAATGGTGTCAAAATTTGAAGGTAAAATCGAAGAAGCTACAAAAGGATTGGTTTCTTCTGATGAAGTTTCACAACTTAAAAGCGAGTTGTCAAGCATTAAAGAATTAGCAGAAAAGGATAATACTGTTGAACTAAAATCTAAATTAGTTGACTTAGAATCTTCAATTAAAGGACTTAAGGAGGCGTCAAAGAGTGCTCCTGTGAAAAGAAAGTCATTAGTGGAATTGATTGCTGAAAAAGCTGATAAGATTTCTGAGGTTGTTAAGTCCGGAAAAGGAAAAGTTGAGATTGCTTTAAAAGCACAGCAAGATCCAGCAGACATCGGAACGAGAGATGATTACGCAACATTCTTAGAAGGTACAATCAAGAAGCCTGTAAGAGCAACAAGAATCATCGACTTATTTAGAAGAGTAAACGTATCAACTGAGTATGTTAAATACAGAGAGCAAAACGCAGTTACAAGAGATGCCAAAGTGGTTGTTGCTTGTGCGACTTCAACTTCTGATACTAAAACTACTTGGGTAAACAGAACGGTACAAATTCAAAAGATTAGAGATTTCGTTGATATCTGTATTGACATGATTGACGATTATTCTTTTGTAGCAAGCGAGGTTGAGCAGTTAGTAAACGAATCAGTTAAATTGAAGGAAGAAGCAGAAATCCTATTAGGTTCCGGAAACATTCTTTCTATTGACGGAATTGCTTCTGAATTTGATGCGGCAAACGTATTAGCACCTTTTACAGGAGCTTTTCAATCTGCAACATTAGCTGAATTAACTGCGGCAATGAAGGCTCAAATCTTCACTTTTGGACAAGAGAACTCTTGGGATGCGGATACCATTGTTATGAATTACAACGATTTCGTTAAATTCATGCACCAAAAGAATAGCGAAGGAGATTACCTTCTTCCTAATTTTGTTATGGCTGGGGACGGAATCCTTAATGGGATGAAAATCGTTACAAGTCCATTGGTAACTGCTAATACGCTTTATGTATTTGATTCTACTAAAGGAGAAATCTTAGACAGACAAGGAGCTACTTTGGAAATGTCATACGAAAATAACGACAATTTTGAGCATGAAATTGTTACATTGAAAGTTGTTGAAAGACTTCAGTTCCATGTAGCACAAATCAATCAAGATGCGTTCATGAAATGTACTGATATTGCCACTGCTTTAACTGCAATTACCGCACCATAATAAATAATCTTTAGAGCCATGAAGAAAGTAAAACTAATAAGAGATTACGGAAGTGCTAAAAAAGGTAGTGTTTTGGAAGTTTCAGAACAACAGGCACACTTTTTACTAACGAATTCAATTGCGGTGGTATCGGATTGTGGTTCTAATTGTGATGAGTGCGAAGATTGCAAAGGCAAAAAGAAGAAAAAAGCACCTGTTAAAAAAACGGTAAGGAAACCAAAGGCCTCTACAAAAAAGTAGGGGCCTTAACCCACTGAAATGAGTATACTGAATATTACATACAGCGACTTTGGAAAAGGAAAGTTTGAATTGCACCACGGAATGTATGAGCAGGCTAAGATCCAGGCATATATCGATAAATACGAAAGGCAATACCTTGTTAAATTATTAGGTGTTGAGCTGTTCAATTTATTTGTAGCTGATCTTGTTAGCGGAGTTCCTCAGACGGCAATTTATACCAAGATTTACGAAGCATTCGAGTATGATAATGTGAACTGTAATATTTATATTTCAGAGGGAATAATTGACATGATAAAAGGATTTGTTTATTATCAGTATTTAAAGGATCTAACAAATAATGTTGCTGTATCCGGTAACGTAAGGCCAATGGGCGAAAATAGTGAGAATGTTTCGACATTAAACTCAATGATTTATACCCGCTATAATGATAGCGTAAGGACCTACAAAGCCATTCAGCACTATATTTGCGATTACAGTACAGATTACTTAACATATAACGGAATTGGCATTAGAACGGCTTATTGGATATGATTGAAGCGAGTGAGTACATAAAAGGTTTAGTATCGAGCATCGATAACAGCTTAGTTGGAAGTTATGATTCCGCAAGCGGTAAAACCTTAGTGTGCAATACCAAGTGGGCCAGAGTTGGGAAAGAGATAACAGATTCGTTAAATAGAAAGTTTAAAATAACGCAAATCGGATATGATGAATTCATAATTGCTGACCCTGTAAGCGGAGGCCCAGAGGTTTTAGATGGTACTTGTTACTTGATAAATCCTTTCTTCATTACAGGCACTAAAAAGGCTACTAATATGGAGTGGACTTTGGCAGATAGCAACTTGGAAAACAGGCTTCCTTTGATATGGTTATTGGAGGTTATTTCGGAAACAGGTTATGGAAGGGGTTCAAGCCTGGAAAAGGACATCGAAACAAGATTATTCTTTCTTGATGAAACCGATCCAAGCCAATACTACACTAAAGACCACAGAGAGCAGGTTGTTATTCCAATGCAGAAGCTAATGTTGGAGCTATTAAAGCAAATTGATGAAGATAGAATGTATCAATCAGTGGAAAATTATCGTTATAAAACCTTCTCACGCTTCGGTGTTGAGCAGGAAACAGGAGTTGTTGAAAATATATTAGATGCTAACTTATCGGGAGTTGCATTGGAATTAACATTATCCCGATATAAACAGAATTGTAAATGTTAAAATCTAAAAAAAATGATAGGTTGTAATTGTGATGCAGGTTTATCGAATACAGGTAGACCTAACTGTGTGCCAATCTTTGGTATCACATCAAGTTTTATAATGGTTCCTCTTATAGCGACTGACGGAACAAGAAACGGAATAGATTTATCAACTACGCTTCCAACATGGAGTACTTTGGTAAATGAATCTGATTCAAGCAAAAGGTGGTTTCCACTTCCTGCGTTTGAGAATGTAGAATTGCCAAAGGCTGACTCACAATTTGAAGAGGCTAACAGCGGAAGAATGGTATTTTTAAGACAAGGAAAGAGATCATTCAGCGGAGAACTTTGGGCAGAAGATTCAACACCGACTTTCTTAGGAAAGTTACAAATGAATAGATGTGTTGATTTCGGAATGTATATTGTGGATGTAAACGGTAACTTAATCGGAAGCGAAGAGGCAGGATACCTTTACCCAATCCCGGTAGACAATCCAAGTTTCGATCCTAAGTTTGCTTTTGCAACGGATTCAACTGCTCAAAAGATTATGTTAGGTTTCGACTTCGATAGATTGTTTGACGAATCAACTATGTACATGATTAACGTAGAAGAATCTGGTCAGGATTTCACTAAGTTAGAAGGTTTGAAGGATGTTAATTTGCTAAGCTTAGCAGTATCAACAACCGTTGCTACCTTCACTGCGAAATTAGACTACGGAACAGCGGTAAACAAGATCCTTTACAAAGGAGCTACGGCAACTGGGGATTGGTTAATTACTAACGTAACTCAATCTGTTTCTTTTGCACCTGATTCAGTAACAGAGAATCCCGATGGAACTTATTCCTTAGATTATTCCGTTGGTGGAACTGTTTCGGCAGGAGATGTATTGAAAGTAGCTGTTGCAAAGACAGGTTACGAGGGAAGTGCTAACGCTACTGCGTAATGGACATAGTTATTGGTAAACATTCATTCAATGTTAATACGCTAAAAAGCATATCTAAGGAAAAGGCTGTTCGCAGTTTTAAGTCCATAGATAAGGCAATAGTGGAAAGGGCATGGAGTGAGGCGAATCCAAAAAAGGCCAAAAGAAGGCCTTCCAAGAAAACTAAGGAGTAAAGAAGGGAGGTCAAAAGGCCTCCTTTTTTATTTTTATACACACCAAAAATGATTGGTCAAACTAACATCGACATTCACTTACGGAAAGCCATCCTGTTGGATGATTCTCTTGCGTGGATAGATGCGCACACCAAAGAGGTCAAAGAGGACATTTTAAACCTGATTAGAACGGAGCAATTAGAAGAAGAGGGTATTGATAGCAATGAGGACATTATTGGTTATTACAGCTATCTTACGGAAGTTCTTTCGGGAGGTAAAAAAAGAATGGGCGATCCATATACGCTAAAAGATACGGGAGCATTTTTTAGGTCCATGTTTATTAAAGTGTTATCCGACTCCATTATAGTGGATGCAGATTACGCAAAGATGGAGGACCAAAACTGGTGGAGCATTGATATTTTAGGATTGACGGAAGATAATCTTGAGTTATATGCTGAGATGGTTAAGAAAAATTTTATCCTTTACGCAAGGAGAGTATTGGAACTCGATTGACGAGATGCCATTGTATAATTGGATTAAATGTAATAGTGGGAAGATAGAATATTCCAGGAAAGGTAAAAAGGGAAATAAGATTAACGACTATCTCCATTGGAAAAAATTATACGATGAATATTTGAAAGAATTTGGCTTAGATGTCAGATACAAAAAGTATCTTGAAGCGCAAAGGAAGAGAGCATTATTGCAAAGCGATTATGTAATAACTAAAGAAAGGTTCAAGCTGACTGAGATAGAAATTCAAAGCCAGAAGATAAAAGATTTAGAATTGCATTTCGCAGAAGGGAAAAAAATAGAAGTTATATTGACGTGGTTAGGGATGTTTTTAGGATATAAAGTTGACCAAAAAACTACTACCGTAAAAGAGTATTTTGTAATATTAGAAGAATATGGCAAAGCAAATAAAAAGGTCTGAAATTGCTGAAAAGGATTTGTATAAAGACATCCGGGATTCAGCAGAGAAAACAATTGAACATATCGAATACCTAAATGATACTTTAGGAGATACAGCAAAGGTCTTGCAGAGTGAATTAAAGAATCCTCTAAAAGTTACAATGGAAGGCTTAAGCAAGCTCAACACATCATTCTTTACCATGAATGAAACGATGGAGCAGTCTATAAAGTTGGATGAAGCAAAGGCCAAAGCCATCAAGACGCAAATCGATGCAGAAACCAAATTAGAAAAACTTGAGCAGGAGCGCATAAAAACGCAGATCCAAGAAAACAAACTTGCGCAGGAGGAAATTAAGCTAACTAAACAACAGAATAAGGAGGATAGGCAAAGCGAAAAACTAAAAAAACAGCTAATTGAATTAGAGGATGAACAGGTAAAAGGGAAGATTAGACACCAGAAGGCAAATCAGGCACAAAAGAAAGCCTTAACCGATGAACTTATTCTGCAAGATAAACAGGCAGGTACATTAGAAAAATTAGCAGCTCAAAACAGGAAACTAAGAAGAGAGAGAGCAAAATTAAATCTTGCAACTGAGGAAGGCAAAAAACGGTTGAAAGAAATAAATGATGAACTTGACGACAATAACGAGGTTATTAGAGAGAATTCCGATGCTCTTAAAAAGCAAAAGTTAAATGTGGGTAATTATACCGAATCCATTGAACAGGCAACAGGAGAGTTGGGAGGCATGATAAAAGGAATTAAAGATTCTATTGGTAGCATTAAAGACCAAGCAAAGGCCTTTATGATTCAAGCAAAGGCAGCTGATACGTCTTCAAAAAAGATTCGATTAATTGGTAAGGCAATCAAGGCAACAGGAATCGGACTATTAATTGCAATGTTAGGAGCATTAGTAAGTAGCATGGGAGATACCAGAGAAGGTGTTCTAAATCTTCAAGGAACCATGCAAAAAGCCACTGCAATGATAAGCATGTTCGGTCAAAAAATGATGGATTTGGGGGAAATGCTGAAGTTAAACATGCAAAAATTAAAAATTGAAATGGATCTCTTTATGACTCCACCGTGGGCAAAAGGAAAGAAAACCGTATTGCAAAAAGCGTTAGAGGTAATTGATGGCAAATTAGAAGCACTTAGTAAAAAAGACTATGACATATCAGTTACATTAGACAACATAGATGATACGATAATGGCGACTTTCAGATACGAAAACGCCTTAGCGAAAACAAGCGAAGAAATAGAAAGACTGAGAGGTCAGGAGGAATTGTTATCGGAACAGGCAGGAGATATGACATTATCTTTCGACCAACAAAGGCAAGCGCAGGAAGAGTATAATAAGACTGTTACCAAACGTATCGAAAAGGAAAAGGAATTGGCTGACATGAATGTTGAACTTCAAGCATTTAAAGTAAGACAGAAGCTTATTGAGGCAGGAAAGCAATATTCTATTGAGCAGGTTAAAAACTTAGAATTCCTTGAACGTGAATCCGACTGGATGAAGATTAACTCCGACTCCCTTGCAGAATTAAAAGATGCAAAGACAGAGCAGATTGCGAAGGATAATGAGTTGGCAAGTGCATTGGCTAAAAACGCAATGGAGGCCCGGAATACGGCTAAGGATGACTTTGAAAAGCAATTAGATTATGCAATAGACGCCTTCGATGTTCAAAAGACAATTAACGAAAGGATTATAAACAATGAAAAAAGTACATTAGCAGAAAGGGAAGCATTAACGGAAGAAACGATTCGGCTTGCTGACAGCGCATTCGCTAACCAAGTTAAATTGGTGCAGGATTACACGAAACAGCGCATTGATTTCGATGAGTTATTGAAGATGAATGATGAAGCGGAGATAAGAAGAACTCTAAAAAAATTCGTTCTAAATGAAACTACCTTAACACGTATTTTGGATATTCTTAAAGAGAGAAAAATTGTTGTTCAAGATTTAGCAGAAATCGAAGATGAAACAGGAAACAAGCGAATACAAAAAAATAAGGAAATTTTACAATCTATTCAGAACACCGAACAAGATGATCTCGACTTAAAGATTGAGTTATTAGAAAGAGAGTTTGACGCAGAAAATAAGTTAAGGGAAAAGTCATTAGAGGATGAAAAGATAAAAGGAGCAGAGTCAGTTGAGGAATTAAAAAATAGACTCAATGAGATAAAAAAATTACGCATTGCCCAGTTAAAAGACCAAGCGAAGTTTGACAGAGAGTTGGTTGATAAGGAGGTCATTGAAGATGATGAGAAAGCGCAAAAGATAAAGGAAATAAACGAAAAGCTTGCGAATGATATCATTCGATTGGAGAATGAGACGTTAGATAAGAAAAAGGATATCGACGACAAAGAGATTAAGAACGAAGAGAAAAAGGAAGATAAATTAGCACAAAGGAGAAAGGAGAGAGCAGAAGAGGGTATTGCCATAGCTCAGGCCTTAACTGACTTGCATGATGAGTTTACAGACCGTAGAATTGCTAAGATAGATGAGGAAATTGAGGCATCTAAAAAACGGTATGATACATTTGAAGAGTTGGCCCGTAGCGGAAACATACTTGCTAAAGAGAGCCTTGCGGAAGAGGCAAAATTGATTGCAGAGCAAAATAGGAGGAAAGAACAGATGGAAAAAAGGAAACAGAGAGTTACTTTGGCATCGACTGTGCTCCAAACATATCTTAGTAATTCCCAAGATCCTGATGTAAAAAAGCCATTGCAAAAAACAATAGCAGATACGGTATTGCTAACGGAATTTATCAAGTCCTTACCCGGTTTCATGGAAGGAACAGAAGATACGGGAAGGAATGGACAAGGAGTAGACGGTAAAGGAGGTTTCTTATCTGTTTTACACCCTAACGAAAGAGTTATTCCGAAGAAAAATAACGAAATGATTGGTGGAATGTCTAATGATGAACTTTCTCAGCTTGCTTATAATTATCAGAATGGATTGGTAAGGGACGTTGCAGACGGTTTAACACTATCTAAGGACATGAGTGGAGTAAATATACTTGCAGATAAATTAGACAGCTTAGAAAGAACGATATCAAGTAAGCCAGAACATAACATTGAGTTGGAGCAGATTATTGACGGTGCGATGGCCATTACGAGAAGGACAAAACAAGGGAATACTAAAATTTTTAATAGATACAGAGTAGGGAGATGAAGCATTACTTAAACAACATAATTGTAAGTCCGAGAAATGTATTAGAAATTGGATTAATAACAGATTACACAGGAAATCCAGAGTTATTACAAATTGACACCGATACTGTTGTACTCCCAAGAGAGGCCCGTCAAATTATATTGGATCATGTTTCGACTCAGGGAGTTTTTGAGGGCATCCCATATTTGATTGAGATGGATTCGGGGATTAAATTAGAATACTATGTTGACTTAACAGAAGGTGCGGTATATAGGGACTTTGAAATAGAAGTAAAAATAAAAAAGCGAAAAGGATTTGACAACTTCAATGAGAATGCGCAAGCACTATCCTTTGAACTGATGAGAGCAAAGGGAGTTGTATTTAATACTATTGACATTCCATACCTTATAATTCCTGAGAATCAGGTAGAATTGGGAATAAGCCTTTCAATTGCAATCTATGTCATGACTAAGGAGTCTATCCAAGCTACAAAAGACTTGATTAGTGCAACAAGAGATTTAGTTGAGGCTACAACACCGAATGCAAGTATTCCTCCTGTTCCCCCAATAGGGGAAATAATATCCCTGTCATTGGCCGTACTTGCTCAATTAGCTTATACGTTGGCTGTTTACATCGCATTGATTAAGTTAGCACGGCAAATGATGGAATTACTCTTCCCAGATATTCGTTATTATAAAGGTTCAACAATTAAAAATCTGATTGAACAAGGATGCCAGTATTTAGGTTATACTTTAGATTCTACGTTGCTTAATAGTATGGATAAATTGACTCTTATGCCTGTTCCTTTGATAAAAGAAAAAAAGAGTATATACGATTACATACAAAACGACTTAAATTTCTCCTTCACTAAGGGATATCCAACAGCTCAAGACACAGTATCAACGTTAGGAGAGTTGATTAATGCGGTAGAAATCTGGTTCAATGCCAGAACAAAGGTCTATAATGGAGTTGTGCAGATAGAAAGAAGGGATTATTGGCAAAATATCTCTTCCAACACTACTGTTCCTGCGCTAAACATCCAAGATAAGCGACAAAATGAATATACATTGAATACGGATGAAGCCTTCAAGAGAAGTTACGTTCATTATCAGGTGGATTATTCCGATACTCATACATTAGACTTCTTTGACCCTACTGACGCTGAGTATAGCACAGAGCCATTAAACGTTATAAACAGCGATTTAGTGAGTATAAGAGGGTTTAACGATGTCAATATACCCTTCGCATTAGGAGTTAGAAAAAGTAACTTAAATTGGATAGAAAAATTGGCTATGAATTTCTTCCAGATCATTGACGGACTAACGGGATTATTCGGAACAGGTACAAACTTTGTTTCTGCGATAACGGGAAGACTTGGAGTTACGCAAATATCTCAGCAATATTACTCAGTAACGAAGGTTCTTTATGGTTACAATGGAAGGCAAAACGAAAATTATATAAACAAAATAAAAGCAAGTAAAATCTATGAAGATTATCACAAAATAAATGAGATTAATATCAATGGGTATAAAATTTATTCGGAAGCTCCATTGCGTTTGAAATCGGTGGAATTTGTATCTTTATTAGATAATAATTATGCTTATATTAATGGGGTGTTATGTGAAATCCTGAGTATCAGGTACATTGACGAATTAAGCAAGGCTGTCATTTCATATAAAGAGCCATTCCAATACGCACAAGGAAAAGTAGAAATTATTACGATAAATGAATAAAGATGGACTTCGAAAAACAGTTTGAAAATATAACAAATTTAGGAAAACAGCTTGAGCAGGTTCACAAGATGAACAACGAGGCTTATGCAAAACTTGATGCGAAGTCATACGAAAAAGTTAAACAACATCAAATCGATGCAAATACCATGATGAGAGAATTCAAAAAAGGTAATTATAATGCCATCGATGACCTGATAAAAAAATACACTAAATAAGATGCCTGTAATAATAGAAAATAGTCTGTTCACAAATGCCTTCGGTTATACGGGTAGCACCTATGTTTCTAACGCAGGTGATGTCACTACTTTAGAACTAACGGTTGCAGAACAAATAAGGATATCTACATTAAACAATCCTTTTTCTTTTGACCCATTACTTTATATTCTTACAAGTCCTACCGTAAGTTGGCTTGATGAAGGAATAAGAGCAGGAGATTTAGTTTACATTGCAAGATATGGTGCTAATGGTAGCGTTAGTCACGACCATACAGCAACAGTAACAAGCGTAACAGATACGGAATTAAATGTTGATACTTGGGTAAATAATCTTTTTTACGATATTGGTGCAGGAGAATTAATGGTTGTTACTCCTGTGGTTTCCGTTGGCGGTGCGGTTAGAAGAAGGGAAGATTTATTATTAGAATTTAATCATAGTTTAAACAATCAAGGTGGTTCTTCTGCAAGTTTAATCGATGGCGAATTGACTAATACTTTCTTTAGCAATCTTTCTGCGTTATCAGTTGGTGGAACTCAGACGGGTTCAATAGTTGGGAACGAATCTGGCCAATTCCTTCAATCGGTAGAAATCGAGTATTTAGGAACGAATGCAGATACTTTTAACCAGTATACAATAACATTTATATTCGCTAACTCAGGGATTTATAACCAAGATTGGTTCGCATTAGGGGACTGTTTAAAGCTATTCATCAAAGGCCTGTGGAGTAGTAAGGTGGGAGAAGTTTTCGACCGGGTACAATTTGCGTTTGATAATCAGGCAAATACGGGTTGGTTTAATGAGTCAAACAATATCAGCATAGCAACGGGAGGAAGTGTTGTTTCTCCGATCTCAGAATTGGAATTTAATGTAGCTCCGAATACTGTTTCTTTCGAGGTTGATTTGGCAGGTACAAACATCTCCGACTTAGCGATTGGTGGAGCTTATGTGAGTACGGATGATGCTTATTATAAGAATCAGGTTTATAATCAAAACAATATAACCTATTTATTGCCAACTACTACTGTTTCTGCAACAAACACCTATACATCGAATAACGGGGTTGGAAGTTACTCAGGAGCTAATTGGCAAATAACGGTAAACAGTATCACACCATCGGGAGGAAACGCAATTGTTAATTTAGATTGGCAATGTAATGCCAGTTTACAAAGCTTCTTCGATGGACGACTTGAAGATGATCGTTTATTCTATTTATGGGTTAAAGTAGGGAACACGAATCACTTAGTATACAGCAATCAGTTAAACAAAGAACTCCCGGTAGGAGGCCCGTTGACGATGACTAACGATTACGGATTCTTAGACCATTCGCAGAATGTTACAACAATCAATGCGAGTCATGTAGGATTTGAGGGAGATACGGAAGATGACATTGCGTATTATGGAACGTTTAATTTAGAAATCAATAAGCAAACGTATAACAGCATAAACCTAAGAGTGGAGGCATATAACACCGTTACAGAAGATACGTTCAATTTACAACAAACTAACTTCGGTTTCGGAGGAGTTACGTATCAATCGAGTACGGGTAAATATCTTTTGAGTGAAACATCGACGATAAATACAGGGTTGCCGACTACAAGCAATAAGCGAAATGCGATTGTTAATTTGACGGGGAATGATACTGTTACGACTTATGAAGTTGGGGTATATTATCCATTTTTATTGAATTGGAAATATTGGCTACCGTTGGCAGGAGTAAACACCGACTTTGCTCCAAATGAGAATCAGAATTGGGAACAGTACGATAACTTAGGAAATTGGACGATCAGAATGGTTGTTGAGCTTGATGACGGTGGATTGGCTTTTACCCACACTAATACATTAATTGATAATCCTTATAACAATAATGCTGATGTTACAACAACAATCGAGTTGCAGAGGCAATTGGATAACAGTGTTGTAAGTATCATCCCAGAAGGAGAGCAATTATTCATCGAGAGCACTCACGTATTGACTACGGGGAATTGGGATGTTCAAAAAATATGGGGAATGATTACGGTAGAGCCAAAGGAGGGTGCGCAACGCTTCATATCTTCAACAATAGTTGATTTCGATAATGACTCAACAAATCCTTTAACACCAATTAGTGGATTATTATGTCAAATTTCTTATATTTCAGCAACGACCATTAAATTGAAATGTAAATTTGACCCAAGCAAGATAGATACTACTAATGGAGTAAAGATAACAGCAAAGATTAAACAAACTTGTTTCGATATCGTAGAAGTTCCAAAGAACACTACTGCGAATGAGGATAAAGAAACAACAGATGATGAAACGAAAATTTTAGCATAAAAAAAGAAATATTATGGGAATAAAAATACATCAGTATCCATTAGAAAGACTTGTTTTCGGAGATGACGATTACTATGACATTGATTATTGGACGGGTTCAAGCTATGAAACAGCAAAAATAAAAGGGAGTGTAATTAAAACAGCAATACAAGCTGGGATAATTTCAGAGAACCTTTTTACTACAAACAATTTAAACCTGCCTGCAAACAGGGAACATTATCTAACTGATAAGGAATTCAAGTTTACAATAAATGATGTTGTTAATTCAATAGTTGGTAACGCAAGATTTGGAAGCGCAGGTTTAGTAGGATATCTTGAAGATACGGCAGGAGCAACGACAACAAGTTATAATTTCACTGGAACAGATATAATATTAATAGCGGATGGAACAGGGAATTATACTTCTTTGAATATTTCTCCCGGTTCAATAGCATTATCAGAAGGTGGAACGGATATTTCAATTGACGGTACAAATACACAATTAACAGCAGGGAACGGAACCTTGCAACTGGGTACAGTAGGTTCAACTAACACATGGTATACAGACAATTCAGTCAACAAATACGGTATTCTATTAATAGGTTTTGGGGAAACTTCTGAAACAAATGGAACAGGAGCAAATTACACAACTTTGGTGGATACTTCACTTGTGCCTAAAAAATATGTAGACGATTTAATTTCTGGAATCACGAGTTCATCAATTTACACAGATAATGGAACAATTGGAACGGGTAGAGAATTGACGTTGACGGACACTGTAAGATTTAAAAATGGTTCGTTTGAAATTCAAGGCGCAGGAACTTCCACGGGTTCAACTTTAGCCTTATACGATAATGATACGACTCCTTACAAAAGGTTTGAAATTTTAGACAATGGACAGTTTAGATTAGACTCCAGTAATGCAGTTGTAGCAACACCTGTTTTAATCGAAATGAGGCCTCTTGGTGGAACAGGAACAAAACCGTATTTCAAGATTAAGAATTATGGCGAGGTGGAAATTTTGGGAGGACTTTCAAATTTATTTAACGTCCAAAATACTTTAGGGGCAAGGCAATTTGAAGTTTTAAATGGCGTAACAAAAATAAACGGTTCAAGTCAAATAAATTCATCATTCTTCCAAATGTTAACAGATACTCAAAAAATATCTTTTAATGCAGGAAGTGGTGGGGCGTTACACCACGAAATTAGAACAAATGGTGGTGGAGGTCCAATAACCACAAAATTTAATATACCGGGAGGGGGGTATCAGTTTATAGTTGGTGCTTCTGCTATCTTAGGTACAGAAAAAATAAGTTTACAAGGCGATACTTTAGTAGACGGTTCATTGGATATGAATAACAATAGAATTTTAAATTCTGTGGTTAATCCAAGTGTACAAGAAACGACTTCAACGGCAACTTTTACAATAAATGCTGATGAAGAAACCAACGGTGTTTTAACGGCAATGTCTGCAAATACAACAATAGCAAGTCCAACAGGAACTCCCGTTCAAGGCCAAAAATTAATTTATAGATTTACAGATGACGGAACATCAAGAACATTGACGTGGAATGCTATATTTAGAGCAATTGGAATAACTTTGCCAACGGCAACAACGGCAAGTAAACTCTTATACGTAGGCTGTTTATATAATTCTACGGACTCTAAATGGGATGTTATTGCAGTAAAAGAGGAAGCTTAAAAAATAATAAAAACTAAATAAGATGATTAAAAATAAAATTTATTATCAGATAACAGGAGAGTTCAAAGCGGACTACGGAGTTAGCGTTACAAATCCCATTATTAAAATTGCAGTAAGCGACAAGGGAGTTATTGAAGATGGCTTATTGAAATGCGAATACAATGTTTATATTTCGGCTGATGCTTATACAGAAGGAAAGTACTTTTTCAAAGGGGAGCACGAGGTAAACACAGGAACAGACGAAGAACCTGTTTTATTATGGGAAAGGTTGATTAATTTTACCTATCCAATAGCAGATGTTCCAAACTGGGGTATTCAATCATATAAGGAGGACCAAAGGAAGATCCTTGCAGATACTTTTGGATATGCTCTTTCTAAAGTTGTTTTAGTAGAAGAAGAAGAAGGATGATAACGATTATTAGCAAAATAGAATTGGAAGGTACAGATAACCTAAAGTACACTGATGTTGGATATACTTCCGAAGAGTCAGTTATTAATCAAATCAATGAGGATTACGATTTAACGTTAGGAAAGTTTTTAGGGGAAAATAGAACGAAATTGGAAATTGGAGAAGTAAGCGTAAGTACTTTTTTTGCAACAACTGATTTCGTTAATGAGGCCAGAGCGACAATAGAAGATGCCTCCGACTTAGGACTTATTCAGATAACCGATATAAACCAACTATAAGATGTCAGCACCTGTAAGTGTAAATAGTTTTAGTGCAAATCCGACTCCCGGCAACAACTTTTATCAGTTTAGTTATAATGTAGCATCGGGTACAAATAGGCTGTTAGTAATCCAATTAACGATGTCTAATTTAAGGAGCTATACCGGGTGTACTTATAACGGGGTTGCTATGACTCAGCTTCACACTACGAACAGAGGTGGACTTTCTCAAAGAATGGCTTTCTTTTACTTAATAGATCCACCAACTGGGAATAATACTTTGCGTATTAATTTCTCAGGTAGTCAATGGAATCCAATCTCCATTCATGCAAGAAACTTTACGGGAAGTGGAGGTGTAGGAAACGAGGGTAGAACAGGAGGTCAATCAACTCCAAATACTCAGAGTTTAACCGTTTCAGATGACAGTATGATAATGGCAACAGCGTGTTCCATAAATGCGATTAGTACAATTCAAATTCCGCAAGGGACTAACAGAAGTTTTGTTACTCATAACACTAACAGACAAGTGGGTACGGGTGCTATTTCTACGGGACAAAGCGCAGGAGCGTATAACATTAGAACAACATCGACCTTTGGAAGTGTAACAAATGACAGGGTAGAAATTTTAGGACTCAGTTCTTCAGCAAATGGAGATAGTGGAGATTTTTTTATGATATTAGAATAAATGAGTGATTGTATAACCATAGAAGAAAGAGGATTTGCCGAGTATCAGGCAATAAGGATTCCAGCAGGAGCAACAACGAATCAATTCGATGAGCCTTTTAGATGCTGTGACGAAAAACAGTTAGTGTTGGCCCATCCAACAGAAACGGAAACTTATAAAAATGATATTACAAGCGCATGGATTAAGCTAAGTGGGGGAGCAGATACGATTGACTTTGTGTTGACTAAGAACGGGGTTGTTACAAATTATATCCCTATTGAAAGATTATTTGCTAATGAGCCTAACGCATGGTATACCACAATAGAGTGGAAAGATGTTTTGGCCAGTGACGGAATAGGTTGTTACAAATTAGAATTGCAATACAGTATTGGAGGCATAACAGGAAATTTAATTTGGGGAATATACGAGTTGAAAGAATATAGTTTGGCAACTGCGAAACATACTGCAAGGCTGAGAGTGAAATTCAACTTGAAACAGGCAATTGAAGGAATAGACTTTACCAATTCTAATGTCGAAGATACTCTTAGGTTTAACGGCTTTATTGGAGAACGTCAACCGAATATGGAAATTGATAACCTAATTTATCAGGATAGGACTTTGAAATCTGTTATTAGAGAAAACTTAAATACGTATCAGGTAAAAACCGATCCGTACACGAATACCATAATCGACCTGATGACTGATTTATATTTGCTGAGTGAGAATGAATTGTTTATTTCGGACTATAACGTATTTAATCATTCTCATTCAATACTGGACCTTCCTGTTATCGTACAAGAATCTCCCGAAATAGATTACTTAGTAGAATATCAAAGGAAAGCGGTATTGACTTGCGTGGTTACGGATAAAAACCAGAATAAGAGAACTTATTACTAAAAATATTTGAATTATGAAAATAGAAATTAAAGGAAATTATTTGGTAATTGAAAGGGATGTTAGCGGAGTTACCAAGACTTATGAATATCCTCAAGGAAGAAGCTTTTATTTCACTCGTTTTGGAGCATCTTCCTTAGAATCCATTGAGATTGTAAACGACATTTCTTCTGGGAAAACTTATGTTACCGTTGCAGATATCAACGCAGGATTAATTGTTGATCAAGACGATGTTGCTTATACCGTTTCAAGCCTGTTAACGCTGTTGCAGGATTATACCGGAACATTTGTAGGAACTAACATAAAAACAATTTCGTGATGGAAATTAGCACAATCACATTAGGAAGTATAATAATAACAATTCTGTTGGCAATAGTGGGGTTCTTTCTAACTCGATTAATCAATGATGTAAAGCACTGCATTGTTCAAACAGGAAGAAACAAGGGCAAGATTGACTTGATTGCAAAACAGCAGGAGAACGATATAAAGAGAATTGAGGACGCAACACAATTCGAACTAAAAACATTAACTAAAAATATTTGTACTTTATCCGATAGCGTTCAACAGCTGGTTGTTATGTTGGCTGAGAATGGAATAAAAAAGAAGTGAGGCTATTTAGATATATAAAGAGGCTAATTGAAAAACAATCCAATGAATCAAGTAAGAGGTTTATTGCTTTATCGGTTACCTGTTTAGTGATTTATGCAAGTGTCAGATATACCAATAAAGATAATATTGTTTTAATCCTGGGCGAACTGTTAGGATTTATTTTAGTTTTAATGGGCGTTGCAGTATGGGAGAACATAAAAACCAAATAAGAATTATAATTGGATTATTGGCATTAATTATTCTGCTAACATTGACGGCCTGCTCTCCTGTTAAACGTCATGCAAGATTGATAAAAAGATATCCCTATTTGATTCAAACAGATACGGTTGTTTTTAGGGACACTTTTAAGATAGAAGTGCCAAGAGTCCAGACAGACACTGTTATGCTCTTAGATAGCTTCTTAGTTAGCTTAAAAGACACGATAACGATAGAAAAAGATAAGCTGACTGTAAAAATAATGCAGATTCACGACTCTATTTATGTGGATGCTGTTTGCGATACGGTTTATCTGGATAAAATTATTGTGCAAAAAGTTCCTGTTAAATACTATGAAACGGTTAAGGATTTCAATTGGAAAAAGAATGGTTATTATTTACTATTTATTTTTTTAATCCTTTTGCTTTTAATCATCCTGTTAAAAGTAATGCAATTCCTTAAATCATGAGCACCAAAGTAAGATCCTACACAGACAAAGAATTAATCCAGAAAGTAAAAAGCCTTCCAAACTTTAAAAGAATACCAAAACAAAGGTGGATCTTGGGAGTCCGATCCAATGAGGATACTTACAACACCTATGATGATAAGTTTTATGAGTTCGAAGGAGAAAAGTTCATAAGAGTTCTAACAGGAACTACAAACGCAGGTGCAGGAGTTCTAAGGGGTGGATTTCTAAAGTATAATAGAAGGGGAACAGCAATATTGAAGTCCGAAGAATGGTATTACAATGTATGGAGTTATGGATTGCATCGAGGGAAGATGCCTGCATTAAAACAAACAGGAAGAAGGGTAAAAGTTTATCGAGATGGCAATAAAAACAGGAAGGCAGAGCAGATTGGGGATTATGAATTGGGATGGTTTGGAATAAATTACCATACAAATACATATAATTTTAGCAAATCGAGTTTAAAAGTAGTAAATTGGCTGATTGGCTATTGGTCAGCAGGATGCCAAGTTATCAATAACAGAAAAGAATATATCAAGCAGATAGATTATTATAAGTATTCCCTTGAATCTGGAAAACAAATTATGGTAAGTTTCTGCTTGATAGATGAATTTTAAATTTTTTCTTGATTTTCCCGGGTGCGGTGTCAAGGTGTGTAGGGTGTAACTTTCGGGTTGCACCTTTTCATTTATCAGCAGATTTAAAAAATATTTTTATCTCAGTATCAATTTATATAAAATAAATTTATATATTAGAGGCATAATCTAAAAACATAACAAAATGAAAGGCCCATTATTATTTTCAAAGCACAACCTAAAGGTGGCAAATTACATTTTTGAAACCTTCAAGGATGACAGTAATTTTTACGGACTGACAGTAAACAGAACTGAGGTTTGTTTGCAAGGTTACTACGATGCAGAACTTATTAAAAAACTTAAAAAAAGAAAGTTTAAAGAAAAAGTATCTGTATATGGTTATTTACATCTAACCAAAGAGATCGCAGGAGTAAAATTAGAATTCGTATTCACAGATTAAATTTTAAAACATGAAAAAGTTAGTTAGAAAAATGTTTCGCATTAAGGTGAAGCAAAAGAAGATCCAGGTAAAAAACATTTTTGTAGGAAAGAAAACCTTGCAAAATATTAAGCTATGGGAAACCCAAAAAAATGAGCTGATAATAAGGAGCAGTTTCAACAGAGAATTATTTTACAAATATTTAGAAACAATTAAATCATAACAAATGATAAACGGATTTGAGGATTACACAGAGCAGTTAAACGAGTATGAAAGGGATACTTTACTTCCTTTAATAGTCAGAGGACTAAACACAAAGATAGGGCCTAAGAAAGCCATAACAAACAAGAAGATGGTTAAAGCTTTAACGGATATCGGATACGAGAAGTTAAGTGGGCCAAAAGTTAGAAAGATCATAAATTATATTCGCATCCATGGATATATTAAAAACCTTGTGGCATCTTCTAAAGGGTATTACATCGAGAATAATATTGAGGAAAGAAGAAAGTACGTACAAGGAGTAAAGGACAGGGCCTCAAGTATGCTGGCATCCTTAAAAAATATTGAAATTTAATCAAAGATATTTAAAATTTTAAAATATATTTGTTACATGGATAATTACATATCAGTAAAAGAGTATGCGGATTTAGAAGGCATAACAGTACAGGCGGTTTATAGTAGGATAGCAAAAGGAACTGTTAAATTCCAGAAGGTTGGAAGTGTTTTTTTAATAAAAAAAGGGAGTTAGTTTTTTTTTGGTTATAATGTTTAAAATTTTAAAATATGAGTAAAGATAGCTACTGGTTTCGGCATGATTCCACAGCAGGGAGAGGATTAAAAATGAGAAAAATAGCACACGTTTATGGACATTGGGGTAAAGGTATTTATTGGGATGTTGTTGAAATGTTAAGAGATTCCGAAAACTATGAGTATGACAATACAGAGTTTGACTTGGTTATGTTAGCTGATTTAATAGGATGTAAGGACTCCAAAAAATTTATTGATTGGTATCATGACTGCATTAAGTTCGGCTTATTAGAGGAAAGCAAAAACAAGTTTTATTCACCTGCTCTTAAATCTGTAATGGGTGTCTGGGAATCAAAGAAAATTAACGGTTCAAAAGGAGGCCGTCCAAAGAAACAGGTAACCGAAAATAAACCTAATAAAAACCTAAATAAAAGCGAATCAAAACCTAATATGAAAGCGAATGAAAACCATAATAGAATAGAATATAATAGTATAGAATATAATAGTATAAATATAAAGAAGGATGTTATTGATTGGGGGAAGTTATTAGAATTCTATAATACAACTTTTGCAAAAAAGAATCGATTGGTTAACAGCTCAGTTAAACAGAAGTATCAAGCCAGGATTAAAGAAGGTTATGAAAAAGAGGATATATTAAAAGCTATGATAAATGCAAAAAAGGATTCCTTCCATATTGAGGGTAATTACAAGTACTGCACTTTGGAATATTTTAGCAGATCAGCAACCTTAGATAAATATGGTTTTGAAGTAATTAAAAAAAATAAATCCTATATTCCCACTAAATAACATAACACTATGAAACATAACATTTACGACAAGGCTTTTGGGATCGTCCTAAACCTAAACAACGAACAGCAGACAGAGTTTATAGGCCATCTGCAAGAAGAGTGGTTCGAAAGTACCTTCCATAAATCACTATACAGGGCAATAAACGCTCTTAGTGAAAACAATGAGTTCATAGATCTTATAAACCTAACGCAATGGTTAAGAGAACAGGATTACTTAGAGGATGATACGATTGCAAAAATTAGTGAATTAGTTTCCTCAGTTGAATTTTCAGAAACCTTAAACAAGGAAGGAATCCTTAACGAATGCTGGTACAAGTATTCAGTTAGAAAAGTTTTTTTGATGGTGCAGAAAATTAACACAGAAATGCAATCTATTAATCCAAGAAGTAATTACATCCTGGAAGAGGTTACAAAAGTTAAGGACCTTCTTAGTGTAAATAAGGCTGTAAAAGAAATAACGAATATAGACAGCATAGAACAAATATTGCATAAACACGAACAGGCAAAGTTGGGAATTCCTTTGGGCCTTGAGTTGGGTTGGGATGTCCTTAAAAGTAATCTGATTCTTGAGCCGGATGACGTTATGATAGTAGGTGGACGGCCTGCAATGGGAAAAACAGCTTGGGCAATATCTTTAATTAGAAACCTTTGCTTCCAAGAAAATAAGGTGGTTGTTTTCTACTCCTTAGAGATGGCACACGATAGGATTGTAAGAAGGATTATAAGCAATATAACAGGGATAAATTCCAATGATATTAAATATGGGAACTGTTCAGACATGGAAATTAAAAGGATTGAGGAACTTAAAAACAGTCCTAAGTGGAACAATCTAATAATCTTTGATGGATCTCACACAACAAAGGACATAGAAACCAAGCTCCAAACGGTTAAAAACAGAGTACAAAATGTTGATTTATTTATGATTGATTACCTGCAAAAGATTATGCCGGGCAAAGCAGAAAGTAGATATCACGAGGTAACTAAGATTAGCAACGATGTAAAGAGAATCGTTATGAGCCATCGAATACCATGCATTGGACTTGCCCAACTTAGTAGAGATGTTGGAAGATCCGGAAAGCGTCCAAGCCTTCCAGACTTAAAAGAAAGCGGAGAGATAGAACAAGATGCAAGTATTGTGGGATTCCTTCATAGGCCGGAATACTATGGAGAGTTAGTTGATGAAGAGGGGAACGACATGGAAGGACTTGGAGAGTTTATAATTGCTAAGAACAGGGACGGAGCAATTGGAATTAATCAGATGGAAGTAAAATTAGCAACCTCAGAGTGGAACGATAAGGAGGAAGGATATAAAAAGCAAGTAGAGGTAATAGATTACACAGCAGGATTTAACGAAAGAAACAGCGAAGAAATACCTTTTTAATGAAGCCTATAAAACAAAAGAAATGTAAATGTTGCGGAGTCCCGTTTACCCCTTTTAAAACCACTCAGAAGGTTTGCTCAACAAAATGCGCTATTAATTACGCTAATGAACAAATGAGAAGGCAGGCAAAGAAGATTGCCAGAGCAGAAAGAAAGAAGTTTTATGAAGATAATATGACATTGAGCGATTGGAAGAAAAAGGTTCAAACAGTGTTTAACAAGTATATCAGGTTGAGAGATGTGCAGAAGGGTTGCATAAGCTGTGGAACTCCTTTGCAGAATAGAAAGTTTGATGCAGGCCACTTTTACGCAACTACTTATGAGGGCCTAAGATTCCATGAAGATAACGTACATGGGCAATGTGTTCCTTGCAATAGAAATCTTCACGGAAACATCCACGAATACAGGAAAAGGATTACAAATAGGATCAGCAAAGAAGAATTGCAATGGTTGGATGACAAGAGATATAAAAAGCTAAAATTAAGCAAGTCGGAGTTGGAAGAATTATACAACATTTACAAGAAAAAAATAAAAGATTATGAAGGACTTTAACGAAGTAGTTGAGCAGATTAATGGAATAGTGGATTGGTATCGAGAATTGCCAATGGATTATACTGGAATAAATGATTTGATGTATCAGAGAATACAATTGGTAACTCTGCTCAGTTATTATGCAACGGAGTTGGGAGAATGCAGGATTGAGTTTAAAAATGCAGAGGCCCAGACAGAGAGAGCAAAAAGAGAACACACAAAAAAGTATCTCGATGCAGGTTTCCCAATGAGTAAAGCAAGCGAGTTAGGAAAGTTTTATTCTCTGGATCATTTCGCAGAGGAAAAAAGATGGGACGGTTTATTTAATCAAATGCGATTATTCTATGATAATACAAACAGCATTATTGATGCTATGAACCAACATATTTCAAACCTAAAAAGGGAAGAGAGTTATCAAAAAAATACAGGCCAAACCTAAATAAAATTAAATTTATAGTAATTTATAGAAAATAAATTTATATATTTGTATTATAATCACTGATAAACATAACAAAATGAAAAATTTATTAGAACTACAAAAGGAAAGAGATTCATTAAGAGCAAAACTTCAATCAAAAGTAAAGTTTAACAATTTTGACAAAGAGTTTGACAATGATTCAAAGCTATTAAGATTAAAAGATAAACAATTTTTTGCTCTGGCAAGCAAGCTAAACGTTAATCTTAATAAGTTTGGAAGAGCATAATCACTTAAACACAACAAACATGGCACAGAAAAAGAAAGCTGTTTTCGATACTCTCAGCAGTATCAACGTCAATGACAAAACAGAAAAGAAAAACAATTTAACTTATTTATCTTGGGCGTGGGCCTGGGCAGAGGTTAAGAAACTTTATCCGGAGGTACAAAGAACTGTTTACGAGAATGAGAACGGTTGCAATTATTTCACAGATGGCAAATCCTGTTGGGTTAAAGTGGGAGTAACGATAGAAGGAATTGAGCATATCGATTACCTTCCTGTAATGGACTATCGAAACAAGTCCATCCTATTAGAGAACGTAACAAGTTTTGATGTAAACAAAGCTATTCAGAGAAGCGCAACAAAAGCATTGGCCCTACATGGACTTGGATTGTACATATATGCAGGAGAGGATCTTCCAGAGGGCTACGAACCTCCTGCACCGGTCAAACCTAAGTTAGATACTGCAAGACTTAACGGAGCATTAGAGAGTATTAAAAATGGGAATTATACCTATGAAAAGCTTATTGATACATTTATTTTGACTCCTGCCCAAATCAAGAAAGCGGATAAATTCATAAAGGGTTTGTATACCGAACAGGAAGAGAAATCAGAGTTAGCAAACGAATTAGATAAAGTTGAAAAAGAATACTAAGATGAAAAGTAAAAACCTAATTGTAAGATGCTCTGCACTAAGCAAGATTATGACTAAGAGCAGAAGTAAAAGCAGTCCATTATCTGAAACAGCTAAATCCTTTGTAATGGAGAAGGCCAAAGAGGACTTCTACGGAATCAAAGCCAATATTAGTAATAAGTTTACTGAGAAAGGAATTATAAATGAGGAGGTAGGAATCGAGATGGTTAACCAAGCAAGGTTTATGGACTTCCGAAAGAACGAAGAAAGGATAACAACAGAGTGGCTAACAGGGGAGTGCGATATAAATACAGGAGAAAAGATAATTGATATCAAATGTTCATGGAGCTTCGAAACCTTTCCGGCTTTCCAGGAGGAAGCAGAGAAGTCGGTAAAGAAATCCGGCTATGATTGGCAAATGAGGGGTTACATGATGTTATATAACAAGCCTAAAGCAGAGGTAATATATTGCCTAACAACAACTCCTGCTGAATTGCTTAGTCCTTGGGATAATTTGGATCTTCATGACGTAGGGCATATCAACATCCAGAACAGAATGACTTCTGTAACGGTTGAAAGAGATGAGGTAAAAGAATCAGAGATATTGACACAGTACAGTATTGCCAACGAGTACTATAAAGAATGTATGGCAGAATTAGAAAATAAAACACAAAAACAAGAATCATGGATTTAAAAGGAACAGTAATCAAAGTATTTCCAAAGAAGCAGATTTCAGATAAATTTGCTCTTAGAGAATTTGTAATCAGAACAAACGATAAGTATCCTCAAGAGGTTATCTTACAGGTAAGCCAAGAAAGATGTTCTTTGCTTGATAACATAGCAGAAGGGGAAGAAGTTCAAGCCTTCATAAACGTCAGAGGAAGAAGCTGGACAAACCCAAAAGGAGAAGTAAAATATTTCAATACTTTAGAGGCTTGGAAAGTAAGCAACGAATCTGCACAGTCCTTTGAATCGTACCAAGATCATTCTTCTAAGTATAACAAAGGAGGGATTGAGGCAAACTTTATGGAGGATACAATTAGCACAGTACAGTCGCAAGACGATGACGGATTACCATTTTAAAATTTAAGTTATGGAAAAGATAAAACCAATATCCAGACACCAATTAAAAAACCTTATTAAAGATTGTAGGATGCAAATAAAGGACTATATGATTGAAAACAATATGTCAGTCCATGCACTATCTAAAAAGTGCGGAGTTCATCCCAATCAAATGTATCTGTTTTTAAATGCTGATCGAGGCCTAAACCTCACGACAATGCAGAAGATTGGTAACGTAATATCACAGTAATAAAGAAGAGGATTAAGTTCCTCTTTTTTTATAATCCTTTTTTATATAAAATAAATTTATATATTAGATAAAAATTAAAACATAACACTATGGAAGTTAAAAAAGCATTTGAGTATTACATTGGAAAAAGAGAGGGAACAGCGGTTAACAGAACAAAAATAACAGAGCCTGGGGATGCCAATAAGTTTGTAAGGCAATTTTATCACGATGACTTAGGAGTTTACGAAAGTTTTTTTATTATGCTACTTGATAGAAGAAATACCGTAACAGGTTGGGCTAAAATAAGTCAGGGAGGAATTGCGGGAACAGTTGTAGACCTAAAAATTATCCTAAAGCTGGCAGTAGATTCGCTGGCCTCCGGTGTTATTTTTGTCCATAACCATCCATCCGGAAACCTCGAGCCAAGCGCACAAGATATTAGCATAACAAATAAGGCAAGGGAGGCGCTTAAATTGCTTGAGATAAATCTATTGGATCACCTAATTATCAGCGATGCAAATAAACATTCTTACAAATCAATTATAAACGAATAAATAATTAACATAATTTCATTATATTAGTGGAGTTATGTTTTAAAGTGATGGAGGGAGGTGATTTTAGGGGTGCCTCCTTTTTTCCACATAATAACACACACAAAAAGCGCACAAAATGGAGAAAGCAGAGGTTCAAGAATCATCTAAAGTAAATTTTTTATTAAGAATAACAGGGTATTTATCAATTGTATTCCTCTTTGTGATTTGGTTGGCTGATAGGTGTTTACATATCCTATTACCACACAGACATCACGACCAATTCACAACCTGGGCCAAAGATATGTCTAACGTAAAATACACCTTTGCAAGGTTATTTATCTTCTTAATTCCAATACTTATCTATAACATCATAGTATGAAAACAGAGACAGTTAAAATATCAGAGGTAAAGAGCAATCCTAACAATCCCAGAGTTATAAAGGATGACAACTTTAGAAAGTTAGTCAATAGTATTAAGGAGTTTCCTAAGATGCTTAAAATACGTCCTATTGTAGTTAATGACGATATGATAGTTTTAGGGGGGAACATGAGATTGAAAGCTTGTAAAGAGGCCGGACTAAAGGAAGTACCAATAATAAAAGCAGAGGATCTTACAGAGGATGAACAAAGACAGTTTATTATCAAGGATAACGTAAGCGGAGGAGAATGGGATTGGGATATGCTTGCATCCGATTGGGATGCCGAAAAGCTTGAGGAGTGGGGGTTGGATACTTGGCCAGAGGCGTCCGATGGCGGAGACCTGGGCGAGCCATACTCTCCACCAGAGGATGCGTTTAGTGATGAGGGCGTAGGCTATAAGGAGCAGTACGGGGTTATCGTTAAGTGCGTAAGCGAAAGAGAGCAAGAGCAAATATTTAAAAGGCTATCTGAGGAGGGATTTGAGTGTAAAATTGTTGTAACATAATAGCCATGAAAGTAAGCGTAAGAAATAAAACAAAAAACTTTAAAAGCTACCGAGCAAACAGAGTAAAGTCCCTGTTTAATGCAGAAAGGGGAGACGAATTTAATCTTGATGTTGATGTTCCAGTTGAGGGAGATTGGCAGATTGGAGTTATTGTTGGCCCAAGTGGAAGTGGAAAGACATCAATTGGAAATAAGCTTTTTGGAGGAGGAAAGATTGAGGACCTGTACGGAGGATGGGAAAAGGACAAGCCAATAGTTGACTGCATAAGCCCAGAGGGAGACTTCAACACGGTAACAGGACTGCTCGCCTCTGTTGGACTTGGAGATGTTCCATCTTGGCTGAGACCGTTCCACGCATTATCAAACGGTCAGCAGTTTAGAGCAGGCCTTGCGAGAGTGCTTGCAGATGGGGGGGATGATGTTATTGTTGATGAGTTTACATCAGTTGTTGATAGGCAGATTGCAAGAATTGGTGCAATGGCATTCTCAAAGTCATTTAGGAGGACAAAGGGTAGAAGGGTTGTGTTGCTATCATGCCATTATGATGTGCTTGAGTATATACAGCCAGATTGGGCGCTTGATACCTCCACAGGAGAAGTAAAAAAAAAAGCGAAATTGGATCAAGGCCAGACATCAAATTGGACATTTGGAAGGTCACAGGAAGTTACTGGGGAATATTTAAAGAGCATTATTATTTAGACCTACCAATGCCACCTGCGGCTGAATACTTTATGGGAACCGTAAACGGGGAGCCAGTTTCACACTTGGCAGTTTGTCCAATGTTTACAGCTCACGCCTATAGGGCAACAAGGCTTGTAACAGTTCCAGAGTGGCAGGGTGCAGGAGTAGGAACAAAGTTTTTAACATACGTTATGGAGTACCACAAAAGCGGGTACGGAAGGAGGGGCCACAAATTACCGACAATATTTCATACAAGCCACCCCCAGCTTATAGCGTATCTTAACAGGAGTAGCAATTGGGTATTAAAAAGCCAACAAATGTATGGAGGAAATAAGAAAAAAAGCGGAGGGTCAATTGCAAGAGCCCAAATAGGAAAGAAAAAAAATACAATAGGAAGCAAGTCAGAAAAAAGCGGTGGATACGGTGGACATTTTAGGGCGGTTCAAGGCTTTAAATACATAGGTAAAAGGTGAAAAGGCTAAAAATATATATAAGTGGACAAAAGAAGTTTGGGGAAGAGGCTCTTAGGCTTTGCCTTAACCTGGGCCATGAGGTTGTTGGAGTATCATGCCCAAAGGGAGACAAATATATTGGAAGGCTTGCGAGCATAAATGATATACCAATTACAAGCTCAGGAAGTTTTACATCGGAATCTGTGCCAAAAGGCACGGATTTAGGAATGACCGCCCACAGCTTTGATTATATAGGAAGGAGGGCAAGGTATGCAACAAAACTCGGCTGGATAGGCTACCACCCATCAATGCTTCCAAGGCATAGGGGGAGGAGCTCGATAGAGTGGGCAATAAAAATGGGAGACGCAATAACAGGGGGTACAGTATTTTGGCTTAACTCCGGAATTGATAGAGGAGATATTGCGTACCAAGATTGGACATGGATACCCCCAAGAATGAAGTCAGACCCTAAAGGCGGTGCAAGGGAGCTTTGGAGAGATACGCTTCTCGACATGGGAATAGACCTATTCCAAAAGGCGCTAAATGATATATCTAACGGAATAATAAGGAGGGAGCATCAAAGAAGCGATGTTTCAACCTTTGAGCCATCATGCGATGTTAAAGATATATATAAGCCGGACTGCCTTATGATAGAGGATAAAAGGGGCGAAGAGCATCCATAAGTTGCCTAATTAAAATGAGTTTATTATATTTTAGCAAAACACCGAAATTACACCGATTATGGCAAAAGAGGATAATTTAAGGCCAGCATGGAAAAAAGGGGAAAGCGGAAATCCGGGCGGAAGGCCTAAAGGGGCCAAGAATAGAAGCACAATTGCAAGGCATTGGCTGGAGGTTAATCAGAGCCTAAAGAACCCAATTACGGGGGATAGTGAAACCATGAGTCAAGAGGACTTAATGACCTTAGCATTAATCAAAAAGGCAAGAGAGGGAGATGTAACAGCATACAAGGCATTGATGGATAGCGGATACGGTGCACCAGTTCAACAAATAGACCAACAACAGACAAGTATTGACCTATCAGATTTAACTACTGATGAAATTAGGGATATACTAAAGGATGAATAAAAAGGAGGCAATAAAAGAGTTATTAAGGGCGGAGCTTGCAAAGAGGGATTTTTGGGAGTTCTGTTTGTTTTACGACAAAGAGTTTTTTACCAACAGGCCATTCTTAAAACAAATAGCACAAGGCTTCCAAAAAATAGAAGGGGGAGAAATACGCAGCTTATCGGTTTCAATGCCTCCAAGAGCAGGAAAATCGTTTATAACGACCTTATTTAGTGCCTGGGTATTAGGAAGAAACCCAAAAGAGAGTATAATGAGGAACACTTGTACTGCAACTCTTTATCTTAAATTCTCTTATGACGTAAGAAACATATTAAAAACAGGCCAATTTCGGCAAGTATTTCCAGAGGTTTTATTGAGCGATGACAAGGCAAACCTATTAGGTTGGAACACAGCCCAATCTAAGCAGGTTGGTTATTTTGGAGCAGGAGTTGGAGGAACAATAATAGGTTTCGGAGCAACTAAATTGGCAATCACTGATGACTTATACAGGGGTATTGAAGATGCTTTAAGCGATAATACAAACGATAAGATCCTTACTTGGAAGGAGGCAACACACGATTCCAGATTGGAAAAGAATTGCTCAGTAATAGATATCGGAACAAGATGGAGCGTAAACGATGTTATTGGAAAGAGTATAGAGGGCCAAAGATACGATCTAAGTATAATTGTTCCTGCCCTGGATAAGGAGGGCAACTCCTTTTGTGATGACGTTATGAGCACAGAGCAGTATAAAGAAATTAAAGCAAGAATTAATCCGGATATTTGGTTAGCCGAATATATGCAAGAACCTGTTGATATGAAAGGCCGTTTATTCTCTGGATTGAATAAGATGCCTAAAGAAGAGTTTGAGCAAATAAAAGATAGAATTGAGGGGTATATTGGTTACATAGATGTTGCTGACCAAGGAAAGGATTTCACAGCAATGGCAATTGGAGGGATAGTTGGAAGCGAAGTTTATGTGGTTGATTATCTGTTTACAAGGGACAACACCGATATAACATTACCGTTATGTGCTGAGAAGCTGAACAGATTAGATGTAAAATATTGCAGGGTAGAATCAAATAGTATGGGTGCGATGTTTAGCAGGAACTTAGATAAGATGACAGACACAAAGATCCTGCAAGTTCATAATACAAAGAATAAGATTACAAGAATAATAATGGAAAGCGGTTTTGTTCTTAATAGCTTTAATTTTGTAGAAAACAACAATCAGATGTACTACCAATTTATGCAGAACGTGGAAGGATTTAACAAGGAGGGGAAGAATAAAAATGATGATGCACCGGATTGCATTGCAGGTTTATCCATGTTTATTAAAGGATTATTTTCAAACAAATTCAAAGATTATTAGAGGGAAATTCCTTATATTAGGAAACCAAAAACACCATGCACCAGGATCAGCCTTTAATCAAAACACAAATCGAATCATACACAAAGCTACTCAGCAACAAAACAAAGGTTGATCCTTATCAGGTGTTTTTTTATCGTAAGCAGTTAAGAGACTTATGCAAGGATGACGAAAGGGCAAAAGAGTACTTGGAAGGAGTTATCAAGGAAGCCGAAAGAAGTCTGCAAAACATTCTAAACTTTTATCCTCATAATTAAAAAAATATCTTTTCTGTAAGATTTATTGCTTGGATGTTTATTTATATAAAATTAATTTATATATTAGGGGTATAACTTTAAAACCTAACATCGTGGAAAACATCAAGCGGTTAAAAAAAGTATCAGACAAATTATTAAGGGCCTCTAACGTATCTTTTATTGTCATTAGTGGATTACAATTAGATAAAAGAGTAATGATTGAGAAGGCCCAGAGAGAAGCCAAGGAAGTTCTAAAATACAGGGACTTTCTGAGCAGAGATTCAATAATTGAACTCCAAAACATATTAGACTTATGAAGCCAAAAGATATATGTGAAACAGTAAAGTTAACATCTTATTACCTGCTCTTCTTAGTGGTGTTTCATAAGATAAATTTTTTAAATAAGCTAAAGAAAAACAAAAAATAATTTAAAACTATAACAAATGATTAAATACAGAGGATATTCAGCAGAGTGCGACAGCCTTGAAGAATTATTAGAGGCAATAAAAAGATTGCCTAAAACAATTGAATACTTGAAGGTACAAAGCAGTTTACAACACTTTAATCCGGCCTGCGTAAAATTAGAGTGGAAAAAGAACCTAAAGGATATATCAGAAATAATAATTGAAGAGGCCCTGCAAGAACAGGAGGACTTTGGATATGTAGACAAGTTTTATCTTAATTCATACTTTGGAGAAGGAGGCAAGAAAGATCCTTATTATATCAGCTTATCTTCTGAGCCATCCAGAGAGTTCGGAAGAAAGATGGCAAGCGGACATTACGGTAAATTAGATTGATATGAAAACAGTTAACAGTATAAGTGGAGGAAAAACATCAGCATATATTGCAAAGAATTATCCTGCTGATTATAACGTATTCGCATTAGTTCGAACAAGCGATAAGGGTTGTATGTTTCCAGATGCTAAGATTAGACAGGATGTTTCGGATAGGATTGGAGAAGAGTTTATTGGAACATTGGAAGAGGATGCTATAATTTACACAATGCTTGATTTGGAGCAGTTTATTGGGCAACGAGTAGAATGGGTAACAGGTAAGACGTTCGATGAAATAATAATAAGAGGTGATAAAAAATATCTCCCGAATGTTACGCAAAGATTCTGCACAGAGATGATGAAAGTACAACCAATATTTGATTGGTGGCTAAATCACTTAAAAGAACCTGTTGAAATGCGTATTGGATTTCGTGCTAATGAGATGTCAAGAGCAAAAACCATGATCCATAAAACAAATGAAGCAGGACTTTTAGAAAACAAACATATTATCGGAAAGTCTAAAAATGGTAAGCGTAATAAATGGGCCAATACAGGATGGCAAAAACCATCCTTTCCATTGATTGAGAACGGTATATTTAAAGATACCATTGAACAGTATTGGAAGGATAAGCCAGTGAGATTTGCATACATGAACAATTGTGTAGGGTGTTTTCATAGAACGCCTGTTTTGTTAAAACACATGAGCGAAAAACACCCAAACAAATTTGATTGGTTTATTGAAGCAGAACAAAACGGTTACGGAAAGAGAACGTTCAAAAACGGTACAACCTACGATAAAATAAAAAGAAGCTTCAAACAAACTCAATTATTCGACTCAGATTTCAACGAATGTGACTCTGGTTATTGCGGATTATAAAAAGATTGATATGATAATAAAAATATTTATGATTCTGATTATTGGAATTATTGTTTACGTGAAAGTAAAAGAGAGTGAAAACAAACATCATTAACAGCCTAATAAACACACTAAAAATGAGACGACCACCACACAAGAAAGTCAATCTAAGGGTAGAAGATATACTGCAAATGATTGACCATTACGAATACTTAAAATTCAGCGGAGCAGACAGACTGCATTGCGACCGAGTATTAAGACAGCTAAAGAAAAAAATCTACATAAAATGACAACAGAACAAAAACATATCAAATTCATGCATAAGCTACAAAGTAGTATTAATGCTTATGATGTAGTATTAGAGGATGCTAAGAGGGCCAGAGATCGGAATACGATGGAGGATTTAAAAGATTTCTATGATGGCCAGGTTAAGAAGTATCAAGGCAAAAAGGATACGGCACAGGAGCTTAAAGAGTATTATGAGTATCTTTTTAAATAACATCTTTATAAACGAGCTTGAGCGACTGCCAAAGGTTGCGTTTATAATCCTGTT